>OLPL01000362.1_pt1 | contig 34745 bp, 40 predicted proteins | sample 1673211 | NCBI WGS metagenome assembly OLPL01 (sample SAMEA3136766, study PRJEB25190) | human gut metagenome | reverse complement strand
CTGCAAAAACAGGAAATTGGTCTATCACATCTTTTCTTTTATAAAAATCTGAGAACCGATAGAATAACGCAAACTTACTTGCCATTAAGTTTTGATGTTGAAACAAGTAAGAAACCATATTTCTTAATGACGCTTTTTTCCCTTGTTGGTCAGCATCGGTAGCCATATTTGTCACAAATAAGCCTAATGCACATTCAATCACATCTTTATACGGCAAAGCCGGTTTTTCTACAAAATAGCTTAACTCCAAATTTTCAGGTTCAAAGCCCTTTGCTTCTTTAGAAAAATGCATTTTGCTGCCATCATCCCAATTATAACGAGCGATAACATAGGTATTATCATCTATAGCCATTACAAGAGTATAAAGATACGAAAAGTCGGTTATTTTGCCTTTTGGTATTGTACAACGAGTACTGCACAAGCAATAATCAATTATCTCAACTAATGCACTTTTACCTGTTTTGGATTCGCCAGTGATTATATTTACTCCTTGCTCAAGTGGAACTACTCTTTTTTCGCCATTTTTATTAAATATAATAATAGCTTTTATATAACTTTTCATTTTGTATCAACTCCTAAAAAGAAAGATAAATGGTCTTCGGTGGTTTTTGAAAACACAACTCCAAGGTAAAATGCACATTTAATCCAATCTTTGATAGCTCCCTCAAAATCTTTGTAATCAATTTTCTTGATAAGGACAATCTTGTGATTGTTAAAGGCTATTTTTCCTTCGGAAGATAAAATAATAATTGCTTCTTTACAATATGGTTTAAGTGAATTATATCTGTCAACATAGCCAGATAACCTTGTTTTACCAGAAATCTTACGTTCATCAATAATTTGAGGGGACTGAAACAAAGTATCTATTCGACTTCTTCTATTTGCATTTACTAATTTTTCTCGTGATTCAGCATACAGTAAAATTGGAATTGCCATAAACGGTAATTTTATCTCACAAGGTTTTTCGTAACCAGAAAGAAAACTCTGCATTAGTAAAGAATAAAAATGAGGATTCATTGAAAGCTTTTTGATGTTATTTATGCTCATTCTTTTCTTCACCTACTTTCCATTTGAAATCTGTTTCGTCCACTATGTTATGTATAACTCCTCGCTGGAAGTATCCTTGATTACGAATAATAGAGCCAAAATCATTCGCATCCCAACTCATTACACCATTGTAAAGCTGCTTTGAAATTCTTATTTGTCCTTCCTCGGTTGCTCCTTCAGCATTCAAATCGCTATTCGCTTTACTATATTGCATCTTTGCAGACAAATCTTCCATATATGATTCAAGACTTTCTAAATACATAAGGTTGTCTCTAAAATATTTGGCAACGGTTAAATCAGCTTTCCAATAATCTGACATTGCATTTGGAATCATTTTGTCATACTTAATCTCACGAATAGAAGCAACAAATTTTTTCTGTTCTAGTGTAGTAATTTTGTCTTTAGGAACAACTGCTTTTGCGTACTCATTTGGAAGTGGCGCAGTTCCTTTTGTTCCATATGCTGCTGATTGTATCTGTAGAATTTCATCAAATGCTGACTTGGTCACCTCCCATTTATGCGGGGGTTCCTTAACTTTTATTAATATTTCGCCAAGCAAAGCACCTATATATCCGTCTCTATTTTCGGAAGGAATGTGACCTACATATTTAGAAAATTCATTCGATATACCGTCTATTGAAGTTTTTGCAGCTTCAATCGTAAATTTATCTAATATTTCCAAAAGGCGACTTTCGTCATAAGAGTCACCGAAAATTCTATTATATTGATTCCTGAATGTTTCTTCAGTTTTCTTAGAGGTAGCTCCTATGTCTTTTAAGCATTTTAATTTCTCAGTCTTTTTTATATTATTCCAACTATGAAACGGAGAATCACTTTTTATTGTAGCTGTAGTACTGAGTATATAATTGGAAAAGTTTTTTACACGCTCATAGTCTACATACCAATTTGCAAGTGTCTTCCAAAAATCTATATCTCTGTCCGAAATAGATGTATTCCCAAAATGATGTTTTACTTCTCTCTGAAAGCGACCACCCACATCATTTATAATGCTCACATCACCATTTGTCTCAATTTGCAGAGTATCGCCATCGTTCAATTCGAAGCAATCTCTTAAAGCTATTAGATACTGGTATATATCACCAGCTTTTTGCAATGTTGCATCATTAACTGCTCTTGTCACGGTCAATACCTCCCTTCAGATTTGACCATTTTTTCGCATTGCCTTGCCATATGTTTTGCCACTCTTTCTCATTCACTATCGTATCAAACACAGGCTCAAGAAAAGTCTGGATTTCTTCAATGACAAATGGAAACTCAAGTGTGTTATCTTTTATGGTTTTCAAAAAGAATTTCCAACGCTTCTGCATATCTTCATCATCGGCAAGTGCAACAACACGCTTAAAACTATCTCTGTCATAGGGAGTGCCACGCCGCTGTAAGGTTTCAAATATAGCTGCCTGTAATTTTGCACCCTCAAAATCGAATGTCCTTGAAAGATAATAGATGTCATAAAAATCTTTCATCCTGCCTGTCAGTTCAAAGCGTTGCAGTATGGCATCAAACTTCTCGGCAATGGTGCTTTCAAGGGAATAAGTTTTGATTACAGGTGCTTCAAAATCTGGAAGCTGAGTGTTGATTGTGCGTTCTTCGGCACGGGGGACTATAATATCGCCCACTCCTATATCAACATTAAACGGCACACGCACATTTTTTATTTGAGCAATAATTTGTGTACTGATACCGTGATATTTTCTTTGCGGAGAAATCTCTTCAAAGCCTTTTGCTCGCATTTCTATATAATCGTTACCAGTCGGCGTGTCGATGATTTTACAAATCAACTCTTTTACATCATCTATTGTATTAGAGTATCCACGGAGCAAGAAATCGACATCAATTGTTGCTCTACTTTCAAAATTAGTTAAAGTATAAATGAACAATCCACCTTTGAGTATAAGCGTATCCTCACACCCAGATTTTGATAACTTTCTCAAAAATTCTTCCTGCACAAAAAGCTGCAAACATTGCTGGTAACTGATACTAGAAGCTTTTGCTTTATTTCTCAGCTTTGCCAGAACGGAAGCTGCTATATCTGCCATTACAACCACACTCCAATCAATTCTTTTACACGCGTTTGAACACGCAAAGCTTTCGCATATTCTATAAGATTCGGTATATTCTTTTTCGGGTCCTTAACATAGCCTTGTACTGCTTTATTAAAAACCTCCTTATCTATCTTGTTCATATTTCGCAGCACATCGCAAATAGTACGGTCACGGTCATAAATGCGGACTTTGTGGAAATCAATTTCACCTTCGGTTTCGCCCAGCGTAACCAACTCTGACTCTACACGATATGCCTTTATAAACGGATAATCGATTTTTGTTCGCCGCTTAGAGACATTTTTATCTATTGCAAAGTTCCATTCGGCAGGATTTCTGTCACTGTATCTATAATAGAATAGGGCAGTCTCCATACAGAGCACTGCATCGGGAAACAATCGATTGATAATGACAACTTCACTTTCTCCATAATCTTGAGTCCAGTGATAGTAACCTCGCCTGACTCTTTCAATCAATCCTTCATCTAAAAGTTGTTTTATATCTGCATAGTATAACTTTGAAGCTGTAAGTTCAGCAGTAGTCATAACATAATTATGACTGCTAAACAACATTCTCAGTGTCTCAATATCTTTATTCTGAAGCATATCTTCACCTCTATTTAATCGCCCCTAATCAAGTCAACGATTGGGCACTTTACTATATTATATTTGATTTTTCTCTTTAAGTCAATAATAGCAAAGTGAACGCTTTTAATTCTATCAATTAGGCAGTTTAGTATAAAATCTGTCCTCCGCTTTTATAACCAAATAAAATATTGGTCAACGAAAAGACAACTATGTAAAAAAATAAGCGTACCACTATTTCTAATGATACGCTTATCGTATTTAACTGTTAATCAAGGTCTATGAATACCCTTACAGTGGTATCTCTCCACTGATTTTTCCTTACATACTGTCCGTTAGCCTTTCGATAGGCTGCTGCCTGCTCGAAACTAAGCGGCAATTCAAAGGAAAGAGAACTCCTACCTATTTGCGATAGCTGCCTGTGCTGCTGTTAAGTTAATAGCACTTTTCCAAATTTATATTCCATTAACATCAAACCCTATTGCTGTCATTCTTTTTATAAATTCTTTTCTAAACGGAGCTATTTTGTTCTCATCTATTACAATAACTAAATTTTCTTTTGCACGAGAGCATCCTACATAAAATAATTTATATGCCCATAAAATGCCTTGAATTTTTGTTGATTTAAAGCAGTCTTTTGCATTAGTTGAATTAGGATTGCCCAAATACTTATCATAATATTTTTGTTGACAAAACAAAAAATATTTATTGTCCTTATACTTGTTTTTTATATACTGAGCATATTGTAAATATTCTCCCTCATGAGCTTTATACGTTTTAGCTGGTTTTAAATATGTTAAATTAATTGATTTTATTTCGGATACATAATCATAATAAAAATTCTGAAAATCCGTTAAATTAATATCCTCAGCACATAACAACTGAAAAAATTCATACATATAAACTATTGGATTTCGGGTTGAATCTTCGGCAATAAAGCAAACATTATTATGTCCTTCACCTTTTACTCCATGCTGTGTAGAAACGCTAGGAGCACCTAAATATGCATATAATGCATGCAGTTGTGACAACGACACTTTCAACACTTTTTCATATTCCGTATCTTCTATAAACGGAAGAAAAATATCCTTATTACAATATTCATTGTCAGTCAGAAATTCACAAAACCCTTGTATGGTCATCGTCGACAAATCATATGCTTCCTCTAATTTTTGAACTTTATCATAGAAAATGATTTTATCATTATGAAACTCAATATTAGTAAATCCACTGTTAAATATTTGCTTTTTTTCTCTAGCAAATTGAATGCTTTTGCCGTAGGCAGCCATACTTACCATTTTAATAAAATCACAAACACAAAATAATATCCGAAATAATTTATCAGGATTATCATTTGTCGTATCTGTCAACACATCGACAGGCGTATATTGAGAAGGAAATTTATACGCTTTCATATCTGATAATGCACTATATAAATCACTTGCTCCAATCTTTTCAAAACGTTCACGATTAAACAGATATAACTGCATATAATCTTTAAATTGCTCCATAAAAGACTCCGAAAAATCATTTGTTATCACAATAGTAGGATTGACTTTTCCACTAGATTTATTTGGTTGCTGAAAAAATTTCTCATCATTATACAAGTTGTTGAGAATTCCAACAATATTTGAAGAACAACGATAATTAATACGCAAGTCATCATCTTGATTAAACTTATTAAGTATAGTATTAAAAGAACCGTCGTAATTATTGTATATCTCTTGCATTTTGTCTCCAAGCAAGTATAAGGTACTGCTCGTATTCAGCACAGATTGATAAAAAATATATAACACATCCGCAGATGTATCTTGGTACTCATCGATAAAAATATACCTATATTTATTAGATAAACGTTTTTTTAACATCTCAAACTTTTCAAACATCTTGCGACAAAATAATAACATATCATCATGAGAAAGCCCTCCATAATAATAGCTACTATAGGATTGCTCATTGTAAAAAACTTTATGTAGATTATTTTTAATAGTTTCAAAATCCAGTTTTCCAAACTTATCAATATATCTTGCATTTTTGGAATCATCTTCTCCATTGTCAATCAGTGCCTTTATCTTCTTTTCAAACACTTGAAGGTATAAATCAATCACCTCTGGTTTTGAAAAGTAAAGACCAACAAAGTCAGAAAGAAATGAATGAATTGTATCTACTGTAACATTTTTACTATTAATTCTAGAATTTAATTCTTCCTTTGCTCTATTTGTATAAGTAATGCTTAGTATTCTACGATTAGGATATTGGGCAAGTAGATTAATAATCGTATTTTCAATGTATGTCGTTTTTCCGCTACCTGCCGGTGCGTTAACTAAAAACATATTATTCAATTTCTTTACATCAGCCAAATTAATCCCTCCCGTATATAATTCGGTAAAGCTTTTAAATGTAATTCCGATAAAATTATTGAATACATGAAATCTGTTTTGTTATTTTTATTCTCATTTAAAATATCTCTTACCGTTATATTCTTTTTTCTAGTTGGAATATCCAATTTAATTTTATTAATCGATATCTGTTTTTCCCACCAATCCGAACTTTTTTTGCTCTCTACTGTAATTCCTAAGAGTTTGCATAGCATCGCCTCTTCCAATGTACGAGTATACGCATCAGCTTCTCCTTGTGATACAACTTTAATCAATTCACAATCAGGATTTTTTATCCACGAATCAATATCTACTACAGTAGGTTTTTTCTTCATAATAGAATAATCTGGTTTTTTTATTTTAGGGCATGGCTTTTTCCGAAAATCTGACTGTATTAAAGATATCCTTTCCATTTCCGTTTTTTCATAAAGGCAATCTTTTAATTGTTTCCTACACTTATGTTCACAATATGGCAAAATATCTCTCTTTATTATGTTAACAGTAACGTAGTCCTTATAATACTGAATTAAGCCTGCATTTGTAATTCCATCATCATCTTTGATTTCATCGATTGATGTTAATTTTTTGCAATAGTCAATATCTGTAATTATCAGCGTCTTTATTTTCAGGAAATACACCAACTTTCTGTACCAATGAGTATACGCACCACCCACCTGTACAAAAGAAACATATTGATTTGACAATCCTTCAAATTCTTTTTCTGCTAAGAGTTTTTCAATATATAATTTTTCAGTATCTCCTTCATACATAATGACTTTATTCGCAAATATCAAATCTGAATAGTTTATAGAGAATAAAAATGAGAAAAATTGTCTTTCTTCTTCTGTTTCCAAATTCTGTTTAAATAAATTCATATCATAAACAGCACTTTTTAATAGTTTATCAATTCTTAATACTCTAATATTTTTTAAATCGGAACACTTAATTATCTCACTAGAATGTGTCGTAATAATTCCCTGCACACGGTTATTATCCTCGTTTAGCAATATTTCATTTAAAAATTTGATTAACATTCTTTCCATTTGTGGGTGCATATGGGCTTCTGGTTCTTCAATGACAAAGATATCCACTACATCAGATTGATATTGTTGGACAAATGCTTCTACCTTTAGGCACATAAATATTAGATTACTTATTCCTAATCCCTGAGAAAACTCTTTAAGTTTGGTTCCATTTTCGAATTCAAAAAATGTCTGTAATGAAGACGATAAAAAGCCTAAGAGTAATTCATCAGAGATATCTGTTTGTAATGAAAATTCTCCTTTATTATACTCAAAACATTTTTCAATACTATCCAAGGCGTTTTGTGCTTTTATTAAAGAATGTTCTTTAACTTTCTCGTTGAGCTTTTGTTCTTTTAGACCTTCTTTAATATCTTTTATTATTTGCTTTTTAAATTCTTCCCAATCATTACTTTTTTTAAAATGACTAAGTAGTTCTTTACTTATCGAAAAATAATTATCTGTTTTTTCATCATTTAATAAACGCGTAGCATTTAAATAATTATAATTGAAAAGTGATTGAAATTCTCTTACACTAATCTGCCCTGCATTCTCATAATTTTGGTCAGCAAAATATACTCTATTTTCTAATGCTCCATCAAATATTTCTTTTAAAAATTCTTCATATTCTGCTTGTAATTCAGTTAACTTTATTCTAGTTTTATTGGTCTTTCTTCCTGCTTCCAGTTTTTGTATTTCGTGTTTTTTATCCAATAAATTTGTAGCATTCAAACTAAGGAGTTTATTTAATTCAGTTATATTAACTTCATAATTAAATAAAAAGAAGAAGCTTGTACATGTGTCACTTAATTCCATCAAGTAGTCTGAAAACAAAGAAATACTCTCATTCTTGTCATATTGAACTTCTATCTTGATTTTTATAGCTGTCCATTTGTTATTATTTTCTGTAGAAAACTCTTTCTTAACATTTTCTCTAAACTCTGTCTCTTTATCGGTAATATTATATATTTTATTTATACAAGATATAAAGTCATACTGTAACTTTGAGTAGTACTCTGCTGAAATATCCTCTTTTGAAAAATTCTTATCTTTAAAAATTCTTTTGAACAATTCAATAATAGACGTTTTTCCACTATTGTTAGCACCAGCTAAAATCGTCAATTCATCATCAAAATTAATAACTGCATTTTGAAACTGTCTATAATTTGTAATTGCTATCTTCTTTAGTTTCACCTCAACCCCTCCTTATCTAAATCTATTTAAATCAAATCAAAATGCTTCAATGCATCCTTTATCGCTTCCACTTTCTCCGCTGTCGGATGCTTCCTCGGCTGTTTTAATTCCTCTACCGCATTAGGAGCATCGTACATCGGCAAGCCTAAATCTCTCTTTACCTCTGCAATATATGCGGTATGTACTTTGAAGCCGTATTTAGCTTCTATGTACTCCTTTATCATTTTGTAGGTCACTCGTTCTTTGGGCTTATATTCTTCGGCTCTTTTAGCGATATTATCAAGCGGAACTTTTCCCTCACCCTCGCCAAACTCAACTTTTACGTTGATATGTCCGTCTGGCTTTTTGTGGGAAAGCAGTACTACCGTCTCCACGTGGGCGGTGCAAGAGAACAAATCCATATATTATGGAAAGAAAACTTTTAATTTTGAAGTGTAGTAGTCACCTGGTAGAACCCGATTAACGATTGCCCCTACATTCCCGAATTTAAAGTCGTTTATTTGTAGTCTCCTGGTAGTCTCACCCCCGGCGGACGCCAAATTATGTCCCAGTTTACCCCATTATTCCGAGGGTTGCGAGTAGTCATGGAGTTCTGCCGTGGCAAACAAATAATATTTTTATCATTGTTTTGTTTCTCCTTATTTTGCCCCGGAATGCCCTGTTTTGCAAGGGTTTCCGGGGTTATGATGATATGCTCTGAAAATGCAGATTGTGGCAAATCAGAGCAGAATTGAGTACGTTGTTACTACCTGTTAGTAGTAAAACGAGGTATGCTTACTACTAAGAAATTTATTCTCCTTGTTCAAGTATCTCTTTAATAATATTCTTAAATTCTAATATTTCACTAGATTTTATATAATACCCTAAATTCACCATAACGCCAGTATGTGATTCCACAACTTGATTTGATGTTGGTATATCTGTTACTACCAATTTCCCTGTAGCATCATATATTGGTCCTGAGAATAAAGTTCCGATGAAAATAATTCTACTTTGTCCCCAGTTAAGATTTCCTACTTTGTCTTTATATCCACCTTCATTTAATATATATATAGGAGAACCCGATGACCCTGGGAAACAAGCCATATCTACTAATCCAATACCCGACTCATTAAAATCTATTGCCGGATGAGATGCAGTATACCCTTTTCTAAATATAGGGAAATTATTATTTTTATCCCACAGTCCAATCGGATACCCCACCATAACTAATTCTTCTAAAGCTGATAATTCTTCCAGCACTTTTTGAGATGGTAGTATAGTTTCATCTATGGCAATATAAAATACGTCCTTACCTGTTTGTTTTTTTACAAACTCAAACACCGGATTAACAAAGCAAAAACACAAATCTTTTTTTGAATGAAATATCCAATTTAATGTCAACGTTACTTGATAACTCTCATTACTTTCATTTTCACCATTACGCAAATGCAAATAAAATGTCATAGTTTCATTTGCATTATAATTAACAACATGCTTATTTGTAATAATAACTGGAACAATTTTATTATCAATCATAAAATTATAAAAATAGCCTGTCCCTGAAGATCTATCACTTGCAACTAAACGAACTGTATTAAACATCATTCTTTCAGAAATAGATATAGGTTTCATATTTTTCCTCCATTAATAATTTATTTAAACATATTCAATCTTTATTTTATTGGTTTCACAATAGCACATCAACTCTCTTTTAATCTTTTCACTACATTTGCTTCCAATCATTATTTGCGAAATAGCCATATTAAAATCTGTATACAATTTTGCTATTCCCTTATATCTCATTCGCTCTTTTATATCATATTCAAGTATGCCATTATTAAATTTAGCTAAATCATATGGACAATATAACATTCTTATTTCCTTTTCTTTCGTGGAGTCTAGATTCGATGTCTTATTATACTGATTTTTAATAACCCATGGAATTATAGATAATTCAGCACCACCATTTTTTAAAGAATTAATAACCATCTCTGTGAAATCAATTGTATCTTTATCGCAATATTCAACTGGATACAAAAAATCATAATTACCAATATTATATTCTATACATACACCATTCCCATTTGATGCATATTCATCCCACATATAATCTTCATATGCGTATGTTAGTGAAAACACATCATACATTTCCGTAAGATAATTAATAAGAAATTCTATATGCTGTTTGCTATATCCTGTTCTATCTACGACTTTTTTCATCTTATAATCAATACTAAATTCTGTTTCATCATTCAAAGTTTTATAAAATGAAAACCATATTTTATTATCTTTTAAAGTTTGTATTTTAATATCTGCATTCTCTTGAAACGAAATATACTTATACACCTTATTATTCTTTATTATTTTTTCAGATATTCTATTTTATATGGTGTTGCCATATCAGATTTATCTTTTAAATTACCCATTCGTTTTAAGTATTCATCATAAAAGCCTATTCCATACATCTCTCTCACCTTCCTTTGTATATTATATCGCCATTTTCACTTCTTTTCCACAGAAAAAAACGCCCCAGCCTAATGCTGAGGTTTTATAAGGCAGTATGATAAACCTTAATAAAACTAAGGCATTGCAATGGCAGATGAGACTTTGACTGTAAAAGGTCAGAGCCTTTTTCTGTATCAGAAATTTGCACATTCGTCATTTTATTTTGCATTCGGTATAATTAAATTACCAAATACAAGGAGGCTTCGATATGAAAACAAATTTTGAAAATATAGGCGGTAGTTATTCGCAACAAGGCGATTATCTTTTGCCAAATCTTACGCTACTTGATGAAAACCAAAGGCAAATCAGTGTGTGGGCAGTGAGGCACAGACGCTATTTGAAATCAAGTCATCGAGTGCTTTATTACAATCTTCTTACATCGGGTGAGCTTTACAATTACCTTGCCGATGTTGAGCGTCAGGCAGAGAATTTGTTTGAACAGACAATAAAATCACTTGCTGAGCAGGAACAAGTTACGGAAAAACTCAAAGCCGAAAATATGATGTTGTGGGTGCAAAAGATGAATAATATTCGCAACAGAGCAACAGAAATCGTTAATGAACAAGTGATTTATAAATGAGAAAAAGGCACAACTTACGGAGAAAATTTCCGTAGGCTGTGCCTTAAATTTTATTTGCCAAGTTGCAATGCACAATCTTAGCGAGCAGACCATTTGGTTATCCAAACGGTAATTTTCTCATTAGGGACACCCTAAGACCCGCTTTTTGTATTCGACTTTAATATTGAAAAAACAAAGTGGCTCAATGTTGCAAAGGAAAACATTATTGACATATAGTCAAAGAGATAAAGCAGTAGGTGTTCGTTATCGCCAAGGAGGAAAAACTGATTTTTCAGGAACAGGTAAGATGCTATATCCCGTTTGAAAAATGCGTAAATTCCGTATGCAAAAATGAGTATGAATATTATTTTGAAAGCAATCTTCACTTTTGGTGAGAGTTGCTTTTTCTTTTTTATCATTAGCAAAATCATATTGAAATGAAGTCCGAGGTGGAGCGACATAAATATAAATCCCCAATATGCAGAAAGCATATGGATTCTGTTCGCTGCATAGGTTGATTTTATATTCAAAAATGTAAACAGATGCCTTGAAACAATTACCCCACTGACGATTGAGCCGACAAATGATATAAGTACAATCAAAACAAGAATATTTTGAAAAATTCTTATAGGTGTTTGCCTGCCTTTTGTTAAATGCTTTGCCCAATTTATATTGAGTGCGTGATGAACAACAAAAAGCACAAACATAGCAACGCCAACTACCTCGTGTGCAGTTGAACCTAAAAGCTCGTAGGACATCAAAAGAAGCAGAGCAAATGTCATTAAAATATCAATTATCGGCTTTAGTTTTAATTTTGTTTTTGAATTCATACGGTTTTGTTTAAGTCTTCAGCCTCTTTGCTGTTCGTTGCCATTCCCATATATTCCATACCATAAAGAGAGGCAAAGCGTTTCATCGTGTATTCGCCTGCGTCAAGCATCCACTTTTCGGGTGCCGCACCTTGGAATACAAAATATAGCTTTCTGCCTAAGAGCTCGCTCTCGTCAACCTTGCCGTAAAAACGGTCTAAAACATTACGAACAGAGCCGCAAATATTGTGCCAATAAAGCGGAGAACCGATAACGATTGTGTCAGCCTCTTTCATTTTTTCAATCACTCTGTCAAGTCCGTCATAAGGTAAAGTTTGACCGTATGAGCCGATTGTTAAGTTAGTTAAATTAAGTGTTTCGTATTCCTTGCCGTTCAAAAGAATTGAGGCAAGATTAGCAGTATTTCCGTTTTCGTTCGGACTGCCGTTAATAAAAAGAATTTTCATAATATTACCCTCTTAATAATTTAATGTTCGCCGAAAAGCCAAGACATAATGGCATCGTCCTCGGCGAAAAGTCCGCCTCCGCCATGTTCGTTTGGAGCGTTTCGGCTTGTAAAATAATCTCTTTCTTTAATATCAAGAACAAGAATTTTGTTGATTTCATCCTCGGTCAAGCCTTGCTTTTTGTAGAGATTATAGAGCGTCTCGTAGGCATTTTGAGATTTTTTCGAGCCGTAGTATTCGTCATCTCTGCCGATAGCTATATAAACGGGCAGTTTTGCTTTTGCAACGCTTTCATATTCTCCGTCCCATTGAGAGCTGACCTGCAAATATGCCGTGAACAAATCAGGTCTCTTGCCGACTGCTTGCGACGCAGTTTCGCCACCACCTGAATAACCCTCTATATAAACCTTTGATTTGTCTATATTGTAGGCAGACAAGAGATATTCGACAAGAACGATAGTTTCATCTGCTGAGTCTTCGTCCCAGCCGTTTAACTGAGGTGCGACAATAATCATATTACTTTTATATTTTTGTGCCTCAAAGCCAAAGTTTTCCTGACGGATATTTACACCGACACCTTGAAAGTACAAGCCCTCATAACCGGGCAAGGTGATGAAAAGAGCGTAAGCCTTACTGCCGTCATAGCTTTTTGGAATATAAAGATTAAAATGAATATCGCCGTTATTTTCACTGTGCAAAATATTGTTAACGCTAAAGCCACGGTAAGTGTCCGTGCCGTTTGTGACGGCATAATTTTGTTCGGCAGGCTGAGTAGCTTGTGCTTTTGACGAGCTTTCGGCTGTTGTATTTGTTGTATAACTGCTCGGAGAATTGCTTTTAATTGAACAAGCTGAAAGCGTAGTCACCGTAACAGTAACCGCCAAAAGCACAACTGTAAATTTGTGGATTTTATTTAAGGTCAAGACCGTTTACCCAAGATTCAACCTTGCTTGATGAGGCACCTGAAGAAAATCTTTCGCCGTCCTGCCGATTGCCTGTGCCTGCCATATCTGCTAAAAGGTCACCACTCTGACCTAAGCCTGATGATGTTGATGTGCAAAATGGAATAACGGTTTTGCCGCTGAAATCATTGCCCTTAACAAAATTGTTTACAGGCCAAGCAGCAATGCCCCACCAAATCGGATAGCCGATAAATACTGTATCATAATCTGCCCAATTATCAGGCGTAGTCTTTGTAAGTGGTACATCACGCTTGCTTTCGTCGTTGTGCTCAACACTTACACGGCTGTTGTCATCAGTCCAGTTAAGGTCATCGCTTGTGTAAGGGTCAACAGGTGTAATCTCAAACAAATCTGCTCCGGAAGTGTCAGCTATAGTTTCTGCAACAGCTTTTGTGCTACCTGTTGCAGAATAATAAACAACTAATATTTTTGAACTTGTATTAGAATTTTGGGTATTTTCATCGGTAGATTTTGAAGTATCGTAAGCGTCAAATAAAACAGTGTATAGAAAAATAACCGTCAGCCTTTTATACTAAAAGGTCAACGGTTATCGACAGAATTCTTTTACAAGAGGATTCCAAGGCAGATAATCATCCAGATATTCAGGATGTTCAAGAAAAGCACTCCCCGGCATGTCGGACAGGATATATTTTATATATTTCATCGGGGCAAGCCCATTCGCTTTCGCTGTCTCTACCAGTGTATAGATTCCTGCACTGGCTTCCGCCCCTTTCGGACTGCCGGAGAATAGCCAGTTCTTTCTGCCGATCACAAAGGGACGGATACAGTTTTCCGCAAGCGAATTACTGATGGAACAATTCCCGTCTTCCAGATAATTCCAAAAACCTTCACGGTTATTTAAGGCGTAATGAAAAGCTTTTGAAAGTTTGGATTTCGGCAGCTCTCCGATGGCACTTTTTTCTGCCCATGACCAAAAAGCCTCGAGAAGCGGTTTCTCGCGGATAAGACGTTCTTTTTTCTTCTGATCAGGAGGGAGCGCCTCCAACTCTGACTCTATGTTAAAGAGTTGATTCAGACGGAGGATTGCTTCCGCAGGTTTTGATGCTTCCGAATTATGGATGTCTTTTGGGAGCGCATCCACGAAAGCCCGGCGCAGATGCGTATAGCAAAGACATCTTTTTACTCCTGAAACTGCATTGTATCCGGAGTAAGCGTCTGTATGGATATAACCTTCATATTCCCTCAGAAACGCTTCCGGATATTTCCCGCTTCGTCCCGGCTGGTACTCGAAGTAGCGGATGGGATTTACGGCATCTCTGATGCTGCAGTAAACCCACATATAGGAATCGGACGTATTTTTCCGTCCCGGTTCTTTCAGCACCTGTACATGTGTTTCATCGATATGAAGGTATCTCTGTTTCAGAAGTTCCAGCTTCAGACGGTGGACGATGTGTACAAGCCAGTCCCGATAGACAACCAGAAGCCAGTTTGACATAGTCGCTCTGCTTAAACGTAATCCCAAAGCCTCCCATTCTTTTTCCTGTCTGTACAGCGGGATGCTTAATTCAAACTTCTGGTGGATGAGCCAGGTGATGGTAGATGCAGATGCCAGAGAATGCAGGACGGGAGGATATGGCACCGGAGCCTTCTCCATATAAGGAGTTCCGTTTTTCCGGCATGACCTGCATTCATACGTTTCCCGGTAATGGTCAATCACCTTGAGTTTTGCAGGGATAAACTGTACTTCCGTGCGGACGAATTCTTCCCCTACTTTCACCATCGTACTCCCGCAGTTATCGCATATCTGTTCCCTTTCATCTATGGTATGGAGTACTTTGCTGTGAGGGAGATTTTTTACCAGTTCTTCCCGCTGACCGGTGTACTTCCTTTTACGTAGGTGCTTCTCTATCTCAACAAGCTCCGGTTCGTGTGCATCAGGATCCGCACAGGTTTCGATTTCATTAAAAAGAGACATCTGCCCCTCGATTTCGAGAGTAGATGTCTTCTCGGATTTTGTTCCATAAAGTTTACGGGTCAGGAAATCAACCTGCTCTTTCAGGAGCCGGACCTGCTGTTCCAGTTCTTTGATATGATTTTTATACTCCTGTTCCGTAGCTGACATAACATGAAAACCCTTTCGCTTCGATAGGATTATTATACCATAGAATCGTCAGATTTCCCAGCATTTCTAAGGATTTTCAGTATTTTCAGACTTATGCGGGAGCCATTTCTGAACCGCCTTTGGCTGCTCCGGGTTCAAACCTTCCAGAAGCCAGCGCAGCTGCTGATCAGAAATCTGTTTTGCTTCTTCGCCGGTCCGCGGCCATTGGAGACGTCCGTTTTCGTACCGTTTGTATAAAAGGCAGAAACCGTCTCCCTCGTAATGGACTGCTTTGATCCGGTCAGCCCTCTTTCCACAGAACAGGAATAAGGAATTGCTGTAAGGATCCAGTTTGAAGTTGTACTGGATGATATCCAGCAAGCCATTGAGCTGCTTCCTCATATCGGTGTAGCCGCATCGGATATAGATTTTCTCCACATGGGAAAGATCTCCTAACATGACTGCACGGCTTTCAGAATGTTTTCCAGCATCTGGGCAGATGTGCCTTCATAAAGTTCCACTGTTATGGATCCGATATGAAGTATGGCTGCAGGAGTGGAACGGGAAATGTTTCTGTCCGGAAGTGAAAGCTCCGCAAACTCAGCCGGGGATTCCGTTAAAGCAGTTGAATGTTGGTCTGTACACATGTGGATGCCGTTTTTCTTGCGGGGCAGTTCTTCCAGGGCAAGCTTTCGAATTTTGGAAAGCCAGTAATAATAACTTTTCAAAGAGATATCGTGTTGTTCACACCAGATCTGATTTGTCAGTCCGGAGGCCCTGCATTGCCGTATTACATCCAGCCAGTATTGAAGTTTCACCTGTTTGTCTGGAGTCAAAGAAGAAAGATCCATAAGCCTGCTCCTTAGATTAGATTTAGAGTTTTTAGAGTCAACTCCCAAAACTCTAATCAATAGTTTACATGCAACAGCCAGAAATTTCGATACACCCTCTTATTGGACGCTTACGATTCAATTATTCCAATGATGTATCAATTCCTGTACTTTGTTACGTTCTTATTCTAACATTAATATTTTATTAGACCAATGTGTCCATTAATGTGGTTTTTTATTGTCCCTAATTTACTTTGCATAGGAAAAAAAGGTTGAAGAATTGTGTGCTTTCTCCAACCCTTTTTCCTATACAAAGTATTATTAAACTCATCCTATTACAACGCTTTTCTTGTTCTCCATATACCATTCCATATATGCATCCTGAACATTTACATCTATATTTTCATTCCTTATAAAAACATCCGGTATTATCCCCTTCTGAATAAAGTCTCCATTTTGAACATATCTTTTTGTAGTGGCCTGAAGTGAAACTTCATCACTAATAGGTATTATAGCCGCCTGATCTTTTAACCCTGCAGTTTCTTCCCCGATAATGGAAATTCCTTTTAATTGGAGTGCATGTGCAAAAATATATTCTGCTGAACTCATTGTACGATAGTTAACAAAAACCAAAATTCGCTTATTTTTAAATCCCTCATATGTATTCTCTTGAATGTCCATGGGCATAGTTTTGAGCAACCTTCCGTCCATCCTTGCGATTTCATAATTCATTCGCACTTTACTATCAATGATTTTACTCACAAGTTCCTTAGCTACCTCAATATAACCGCCCATATTATTTCTAACATCAAAAATTACTGTTGTATATCAGCCCTGTATCTCCGCTAAACCATCCATTACATTTTTATCTCTAAATGTAACAATTTGTATACACACACAATCCTCATCTACTCGCCTAATAGATACAGAACGCACTTGATAATCACTAGATTGATTTTTCAAATTTCTCATCCATATTTCTGTTTCAATTGGATATAATATTTTCTCCTCTCCAGTATCATAAGAAATCTGTAAACCGCTTTTACTAAAACTTCTTTTCATAAACTGAATATCCTTAATCAATTCATTTTCAATTAATTTGCCAAAAAACAAATACTAATCTAATTCACACTGCAATCCAGTTCATTTATTTTATTTATTAATGTCAATTTTACTCCCAACAAGGCAATGATTAGAAGAATTGCAATCTTCAAAAATGCATCTGTCAGAGCTGGATTTCTTCCCATAAGGGGTGTTTGCATAAATGCAGCTAAAATTCCAATAATAATAGGTATCGAAACTGATTTTTTGGTCATTCCTATTATATATGGGAAAAGTGATAGAACAGATCCCAAAATCACAGAAATAATCATTTCTTTAATCCCGTAAATTATAAGCTCTACTGTAATAGTACTTGCCGTTACATCAAATATCACTTCTGCTATTGTCACATAAACAACACATAATGCATAACTAATTGCGATAGAAATTCCCGTAAAGGAACATACCATAGCTAATTTAGTAAGAATTATTTTTTCTCTTTTTATGGGATAGGTAAACATCAGTAAAATAGTTCTATCCTTATATTCGCCAATAATATATTTGGCTGTTAATACTGATGAAAATATCACAAATGTACCTGTTACTAACAAATTAAGCATTCTTACAATACTATCATATGTATCTTTTGTCTGTTCTGGATCTGTCATTGAATCAATAAGAGAAACAGTAATAAATGCGATAATACATACTGTTGCTATAAAAATACCCTTAATATATTTTGTTAACTTATATTTTTTTATCTCTAATTTCATTAGATGTTTCAATCCAAGCTCCTCCTTGTGGTTTTAAAAAAGAACTCTTCTAAGCTGTTCTGTTTTTTCTGGATACTTTCCACACCTATACCATATTTCATCAAAGCACTGCTGATCTCTTTTCCACTTTTCGATAAATCAAACACCTGAATGATTCCATCTGATATAACTCGAAATTGCTTAATTTGTAAAATTTCATCCAGTATATATCCTGCTTTTTCCGCATTATCTGTTTCAATTTCTATATAAGCCGCATTTTGCTCGTGGATGTCTTTCATAGAGATTTCCTGTATCATATTTCCATCTTTCATAATTCCAACAGTGTCTGCTAACAATTCCATTTCGGAAAGAATATGGCTGGAAATAATAACGGTAATCTCATGTTCTTTATTAAGTTCTTGTATTAATCTTCTTATTTCTATAATCCCATCTGGATCCAAACCATTTATAGGTTCATCCAATATTAAAATTTCAGGACGAGTTAGTATTGCACGTGCTATTGCTAACCGTTGTTTCATCCCTATAGAATATTGCGATACATATTTCCCATCAATATTTTTTAATGAGACCAAACCTAAAACTTTATCTATTTCTTCTAAATTAGGATATCCCATATATTCACAATGCAGTTCTAAATTTTCTCTTCCTGTTAACTGTTCATAAAAATACGGATTTTCTATAATTGCTCCAACCTTACGCAATGTCTGATAACCATTTTTTTGAACAGATACTCCATCAATCATAAATTCACCCATATTTGGTTTTGTAAGATTAAGCAACATTCTCAACATGGTACTCTTTCCCGCCCCATTTGGCCCTACTAAACCATAGATTTCACCGTTAACCACATGCATACTTACATCGTTAACAACTTTACGATTTTTATATTGTTTCGTCAGATGTTCGCCCACTATCTTGTATTCTTTCATCGCCTCACCTCCAAACTAATAATAAGTATAAGCTCTGTTTTTCTCTTTTTTATTTTTAGAATATCACTTTTTTATCACTTTTTTATCTTCCAATTAAAAACCGTTTGTTTATGAGGAATACTTTTTACCAGAATATCACTATTCATACCATTTGCCAGATTTTTTGATATTGCTAACCCCAAGCCGCTACTTTCATAGTTTTTATTCTTATCACTTAGTGTATATGATCTATTGAAAATTTTTTCAATTTCTATATTCTCAATTCCTTGACCATGATCCTCGAATAAAACATAAACTTCTTTTTCTTTTTCTTCTACAGTGATTCCTAAATATTTTCCATCGTCTCCATATTTAATTGCATTATCAATAATATTTTTAATAATTCTAATAGCAGCTTTCTTGTCAATTTGGACAAAAATCGGGTATTCAGGAATATTAATTTCAACATCATACCCTTTTATATAGAGTAAATCATAATAGCCTAAAACAATTTCTCTACATAATGAAGTGATATTATATTTCTTTATGTCGTATTTCATATCACCCGATTCAATTTGTGCTAAATTAAAAAATTGATTAATCAAACGTACACTGTTTTTTATTTTTATTGAAAGTTTATGAATTATTACAACAATCTCTTCCGGCATATCTATTTTCGATGATTTCTCTTCAAGAATTTCTATATAACCAGAAAGTACCGTCAATGGTGTTCTCAAATCATGTGATATATTTGTCATAACCTGTTGCATTGTCTCTTTCTGCTTCTTATAATTAACTTGTCCGCTATAATATGAATTCAATAAACTATTAATACTTTTTACTAATTCTTTAATAGGTACGCTTTCAGTTGAGGTTAAAATTAAACCTTGTGTTGATTTTATACTATATTCAATTTGTTCTTTAATAGAATTAAGTTCTTTCTCTAATTGATAAATTTTCCGCTTTTGCATTACGCCCCATATAATGACGCAAACCATAATTATAGTGCTTATATATTCCATACTTATTTCTCCATTTTATAGCCAATTCCCCATAAAGTTTGAATATAATCCGTCTTATTACTATTATCAACATTTAATTTTCCCCTCAACCTATTCATATGAGAATTAAGGACACGTTCATTTCCATAATATGGTTCATTCCAAATCTTTAAATATATTTCTTCTTTCGAAAAGGCTCGTCCTGGATTTGATGCAAGTAACACCAATATTTTAAATTCCGTATGCGTTAAATTTATTATTTTTCCAACTCTTTCAACCTTATGTTGGTCTGTATATATTTTTAAATCTTTAATTTGAATAATTTTCTCCTCATGTGAGACATTTATATACTTCGTAGCTCTTCGTATATTAGCCTTTATTCTCGCAACAAGTTCTATGATAGAAAAAGGTTTTGTTACATAATCATCAGCTCCCAAATTTAATCCTCTGGTTTTGTCTATATCATTGTCCTTAGCAGTTATTATAATAACAGGCATTACACTTTTCTTTCTGATCGATTTCACTACATCAAAACCACTGCATCCAGGAAGCATTAAATCAATTAAAGCCAGATCATAAGACGTCTGTTCTAATGCTGAGATTGCACTTTCTCCTGTAGAAACTGGTAAAACTTCATATCCTTCTCCCGAAAGATAATCTGTTACCATTTCACTAATATTTTTATCGTCTTCCACTATTAGAATTTTGTACACATTTCTTCCTCCATTCATTAATACTATAGCTACTATTATAATTTCATTCCGTTCATCTAGCTAGCACTTATTATTATTCCAAATGAGAAAATAGATCGGCACTTTCTTCGACCTATTTGTATTATAAACATCTAGTATCCTATTTTTCCCCTATTACCTCTGCACAACTAGGAACAATCTCTAAAGTCAGATTCGAATACTGGCTCTATTGCTATCTTGGTAGCCATCTGAACAATTCTGTCCTTGACTGTTGGTATTCCAATAGGTCTTTCACTTCCGTCTGATTTTGGTATCATAACTCGCTTTACTGGGGGATGGTTTGTACTTTCCATCCATCAGTTCCGATTTGATTTCTGACAGATATTTTTCAATTCCCATCTCTTCAATATCTTTGATTCTGATACCATCTACACCACTGGAACCTTTGTTAGCTTTTACCCGTTTCCATGCTTCAAAAAGTGCATCATCCAGATATACCTTTATCGTAAAGTGGTCCTATGTCAAGATTTAGTACAAGTTAAAATGAGGTTTTCCTCATCTTAACTTACTAAGGTTAATTCGTCCCGCTGGAACTTATAATACAGTTCTTCGTATTCATTCGGCGACATGTAATCGCAATGACTATGAATTCGTTTTGTATTATAAAAAGTTTCCAGATATTCGAATACCAGCCGGTATGCATGATTGTAATCACGAATTTTAAATCGATTCAACCATTCACGTTTAATCAAAGAATGGAAAGATTCAATACATGCATTATTCCATGGATAAGCCTTCTTAGAATAGCTGCATTGCATGTCGGCAGTAACACGCCTGTATTCTTTAGATACATATTGACTACTGCGGTCGGAATGCAAAATCAAAGGCTTTTCAATGTTGCGTCTTGCTTTTGCTTTATTTATAGTTTCAATCACGCAGGATACTTCCAAACTTTTTGAAAGTGTCCACGCAATGATTTTCCTGGAATATAAATCCATAATGCTGGTCAAATAGACAAATCCGTCTATTGTCCAAATATAGGTAATGTCAGAACACCAAACGGCATTCGGACGTTCTGGATTGAATTGCTCATCAAGGATATTTTGTAATTTATTACTGAAGTCAGAATCTTTTGTGGTGATTGTCCATAGCTTAATCCACTGGGCTTTAATACCCAGTTGTTTCATATATTTACCAACGGTTCGCTCAGAAATGATTTCTCCGGATTCACGTAACTTCCTGGTGATTTTCGGAGCACCATAATTCTGTTTGGATTCATCATAAATATCCTTAATACGAGCTTTCACAGCTTCACGACGTTTGGCTGTGTTCGAAGGAACACGTTTCATCCATGCATGATAGCCAGAACGGGAAACGCCAAGATATTTCAACATTCCGGAGACAGAAACCTGGCGTCGAGCCTTGTGGGCGTTTTCTGCCTTCTCAGCAACTTCGAGATAAATGGCTTCTGTCATTTTCCCAGAATGTTGATGGCTTTTTTTAATACATCAAGTGCATCTTGTGCATCCCGTAATTCGCGTTTTAACCGTGCGATTTCTTTTGCTTCATCAGAAGCATAATTACCAGAGCCACGGCTTTCAATATCGCCTGTTTCTCGAAGTTCTTTCTGCCAACGAGACAGAGATTGGTGACTGATACCAAGATTTGAAGCACAACCTATCAATCCCAACTCCTTGTGGTCATGGTAATATTGAACCGCATCAATTTTAAATTGTTTATCATAGTGCTTTGCCATAATGAGCTCCTCCTTCAGTGCATACATACATCATACCATGAAATACTGTATAAGGAATTCTCATTTTGACTTGTACTATTTATATTCTAGCACCAAAGTGCATGAAATCTTCGGCTATCACACTTCTTGGCTGTCAGATATAGTTTGTTTTGAAGTTGTCGAACTTTTTCTTTGGAGTTGTTAGTCTGCATAACATTCTCTCACTCTTACCCTCTCTACAAACGTGAGTGAAGCAAGGAACCTTCCCATAGACTGCGTTTTCTTGCACAGTCATTATCGGTACTATGTTCCTCTCCGACTCCCTCCCATCAGAAATACGATTTCGACAAGCTTATACGCTTTCTTTTTACCTTTCGGTGATGGGTAGGGTCTCTCCAGTTCCGAATCACACTTTTCATACATACCGTTTCCTCTATACCGAGGGATTCTTCCGTGCTGCTTTCCAGTTTCTTCACACGTTCCATGGCTTTCACCCATATGCCCAAGGTTCAGCTTCCCTTTGCTCTCTTTTCAGAGACCTTTTTAACGATACGGCAGAATTCACTTTATGTTACGGTCTGCATAATTGCTCGCCCCTCTTACCGAGGTTACTTTATCCACTCGCTTAGTACCCTGCATTACTGCAACGCACCGAGTTTAGCTACACGGCTCACTGGCGATTACCGTGACCGGACTTACACCGGCTAGTGTGGTCCAGCTTCGCTGGACACACGGTAACAAAAAAGCGCCGTATTGCTACGACGCTTTTGTTTTGCCCGGAAGCTGGAGCAAGGGAACGCTATTCAATTATCTGTTGTACTTTTTCTTTCTGCTGACAACCGTTGTGCCAATGGCTGCACCGCCGCTGACAAACAGCAAGGCAATCCACAAAGCAAGGTTGCTTGTATCGCCGGTCTGCGGAGATTTGGAATCGTCCTTCAGCTTCGCCGTTACGGTGTCGGCTTTTTTGATTTCCTTTGTACCGTCCTTGTCGCTGTAATATTTACCGCAGCCTTCGCAGTACCAGTACTCGATATTGCCCTCGGTGGTCTTGGTCGCCGCAGTTGCCGGGAAGTGCTTTAAGTCGGTGTGGTTCTTCGCATCAAGCTCACCGTATTCCGCACCGCAGACTTCGCACTTTGCCTTGTCCTTGCAGGTCGCTTTCCCGCCGGTGTGCTCAGTCAGCTTCTTGCCGCAATAATCACACTTGTGGTCTTTGTTATCGTCTGCACACTCGCTGATTATATAATCGCAGATATCACATTTGTGGTCTTTGTTTGCATCGATGCAATTCTCGGTTTCCGTATGGCTGGTGTCACGCTTACAGATTCGGGTGTGGGTCTTTTCATCGCTGTTCTGCGTCCAAGTGCCCCAGTCGTGCCCAAGCGGTTCGGAAGATCCGCCGCAAACCGTGCATGTCCTTCCGCTTGTGCAAGTCGCCGTTCCGCTCCAAATGTGTAACTCTGCATAATACCATTTATTATAACACACCGTGCATGTAAGAGAGCATTTGTGCACTTTATCATCTGCGTATTGATAAGTCACCCTTACCGTTTGTATCTTGTTGCATTTAGTACAAAACGCAATATCCGCCGCATATGCCGTCATAGGCATAACAGCCAGCATCACGCACAGTATGAGCACAACGCTCAAAATTTTCTTATTCATATAGTTTCCTCTCCTTTCCTTTGCTTTCCTTTGACAGCTTAAAATCGTATTTCATTTCCAGCATTGCAAACAGCTTATACATAACCTCTGTAGCAATTGCTTTAATATCCAGTGATTGAATAAAGGCAAGCACCTTTGCCTGTTCTTCCTCCGGTACACGATATACTCTCATTGATGCCGTCAAAAAGCGGCTGAGCTTGCGTTCCAATGGAAAATGAATATCACATTTTCTCGCTATATAGCTACGCATCAATCCTGCCGTGCCAATTTCCATCTCGTAAAAGTCGCTCTCGGTATCATCGGGGAAATTCACGCCGAAAATCTGCTTCAGCTCTGCTGTGGTATGCAGGTAAATATATTCCGATGTATCGGGCAAGGAATAGGCTTCAATGTAGATTTCCCTCAGGTTCTCATTCAGTTCGGTCAGTGTCAGCTGGATCGCCGTTTCCACAGCATAGGCATAAACCGGCGACAGCTTGCTGTCTGCAATACTTCTTGCCACACCGAACTGTCCGCCGAACATCGTTTCGGTCAATTCCAGCAAAATTTTATCCTTGGTGGGAAACAGATTCAAATAGCTTCCCCTTGCTACGCCCGCTTCGTCCACGATCTGACTGACAGAGGTGTTTTTATACCCTTGCTCCAAAAAGAGACGGACGCATACGGTCAGTATTTTCCTCTTTGTTTCACTGCTGTCTCTCCGCAAATACATCACCTTTCTTCAAACACTTTAGTACGTATACTAATAATATTATGTCAGGAACAAAAAGGCAAGTGGTATTTGAAGCTTTACCTCCGTAAATTGTGACTTTTCCGCAAACGCTGGCTTCTTCCATTACTCACAGAACTTTATGACTTCTTGAATACTACCCGAAAAGGAAAAGCCGCCGTCTGTTGACAGCGACTTTTCTTGCATAGTATTAACAGTATATAAGCTCACTCGAAACGATTTCCATAGCAGCACTGCGGATGTTGTTCATCCTCTGCACCCACAGCATTTGATTTTCCGCTTTGAGGGCTTCCGTAACGCCCTCTTTTTCGGAAAGCTGCTTTACCAGCCGAGAAAGCATTGCTTCTGCCTGCTCGTTGAGGTCTGCAAGGTAAGCCTTTCTTCCTCTGCTCTTTCAAACGGGTCGTCAAACATAATGGCAAGTTCTTTATGGAACTGTGAGGACATTTCATCGTCATATCCATAGCAGTCAAGTGTGCGACTGCTTCTCTTTGCATACTTGTCCTCATTTCGGTTTGCATCGTCAATTACCTCTCCCTGTGCAATGGAAAGATGAACAAACGGAGAATATCTTTCTATAACAAGGGGATACTTCTCCCAAAGCTCTTTTACCGATAATTCCGTAATAATCGCCCATCTCTCATCTCCGGTATAACCGTTATATTCGTATTTAAGATTTATCAGTTTACAATCCTTTGCAAATAATTCTTCTTGTTCTGTTAATGTAAGTTTGTTTGTCATTTCCGTAATCTCCTTTGAATTTTGAAAAATTGATAAGTTTCAAAATTCGGAGATTACGGGTACTCAGCTATCTGGCACTGCCAAGCGTTATAAAACATAAAAGTCCTTTCCCAAGTAAGGGAAAAGACCTAATACTGCACGAAGCATAATCGAATAAAACAGCAACAAAAAAAGCACCGTCGAATCTGGACAGCAAAGAATACTTCTATTCTTCACTTATCCGGCTTCGTACGGTGCTTGGTAGTTTAGCAAATAAATTGCTTATCTCCGCTTACTCGATTAGAAATCGTTTCGATATTTACTTGTAATCTTCATCGCCTGCAATTCCTGCCATATCCGTTCCTGCGGATTCTGCGGAAGTAAGCGAGATTTAAGATATGGACATTCTTGCATTTCTGACACTTCACACTCAAATGTCCGGTTGCGTCTGAAAAAACTCTTTGTATCCTGAACCCACAAGTCGGGCAGAGAATATCACGCTCTTTCAGACTTTCTGCTTCTACTCTTGACAGAAGCAATCTCTTTTGTATTTCAGGTGCTACCTGAGTCTGTAACCTCATTGCGAAACACCTCCCAGATTTAACTCATTGGAAATGTACTCAAGGATATTGTGATACTCAAATAGCCCCATATCTCTCAATCTGATAACCAAGGCTGTATAAGATACTCCGATATAAGCTGCCATTCTGCGGATAACTGCTTTATCCTTTGAAGTAATGGTATTATCGCCATAAACTCTTATCGGATTTGACTGATTATATTTCGCCAAGGCATTTTCAATAATTCTTCTCGGCATAAGAAGCGAAGCTCCCATTGTATCTGCCTGCCACTCAACAGACGCAAACATCTGAGCCAGTTCCTCTTTGGAATAACTACGCTCACTGTCATACTCTGCATGAAAGCGTCCTTCACTCGGCATTGCATACATCTTACTCAAGATATGATGTGACGCTTCGTGTGCCATTGTAAATCTGCGACGTCCCTGCTCCTTTTCAGCAAGAAGAAATTTATCAAGTACGATGGTATCTTTCGGGAAAACAAAGGGAATAATTTTTCCGTCCTGATGTACCAGCAGTGGTGTTGCTCCATCTGCCAGAAAACCAATCCTGCCTGCATCATCTTCTGCGAAAGAAGCGTATTCAATTCGTAACATAAGAAATTCTGTAATGAAATGTTCTATGTCGATGGATTGAATCACTCGATTGCTAAACTTATTAGCATAAGCTGTTATCAAGCCTTCGCTGATTTCTTCCAACTCGGCTCTTGACATATAAATACTCAAGTTGTGTCCACCTCCGACTCCACCTTGTCCGGCGGTGCAACTCCTCCGGCAAAGTTCTGTTGTATTTCCGCACTATCCAAATTGATTAGATAGCGAATTCCTTCAAGTGTTCTCATTCGTCTGTCCTCTGTTATAGTTCTTTGATGATGTGACAAGCCACACCCTGAATGCAGCACTCATCTACAATGATGTCTTTCATCTTCTTATTTTCCGGGTGGAGAATGATTTTCTTATTCTCATCATCTCGGAAGTAGCGTTTCAATGTATTCTGATTATCCACAAGGGCAACTACTATATCGCCCTCATTGGCTTCTACCTGCTTTTTGACAACCACAAGGTCGCCGTCATCAATCCCTGCTTCAATCATAGACTGACCGCTTGCTCTTAATATGAAGAAATCTCCTTTGCCGAAAATAGCAGTAGGAAGTGATACATATTCTTCAATATTTTCTTCCTCATACTGAGGACTGCCACAAGGAATAGAACCTACAATCGGTGTCTGTGTCTGTTCGCCACTGTACTTACGGGTCACATTGGTACTAATCTCTTGCCCGTCATACTCAATCATATTCTTCTCAGCCATCTCTACCAAGTATTTGTATGCTGTACCTCTGGCAATACCAACTGCTTCAGCAATCTTTGTAGTCGATGGGGATTGTCTGTTTTGCAGGTAATAATCCTCGATATACTTTTTTATCTCACTCATAAGTTCAGGACTCTTGCTTCTCATACCTGCACCTCGCTTTCTTTTCTATCGGAAGCACTCTGCTTTCGATAGTTTTATTATACCTGATACGAAAAATTTTTCAAGTAGGTTTTTCGCAAAAGAAAAGAGGTGTCGCAATTTGCTAACACCTCCGTACCTTTTAACTCAATTTATTTCTTTTTAACTTAGTCAATGTTAAAAGTAAAGTTTTTATTTCCATTGAAAATTACAGCCCATAAAAGCTTTTTTGTTCAATAAACTTTTATTCTACAATTTGTGCAGACCGTCTGCACAAATTACTTTTTCATATCAATTCTACTTCTAATATCTTCTACGGCAGGTAATGCATCTTTCAAATCTAACGGTAAATCCGTGCATAAGTGATATTCACTGACACCAATCGGTTTTGACATATCTCTCAATGCATACTCTGCAATTGTTCTATTTTCATCTCTGCACAAAATAAGTCCCACTGATGGATTATCCTCTGGAGCTTTCACTAAATCGTCTAAAGCAGATAAATAAAAATTCATCTTTCCAGCCTGTTCTGGCTTAAACTCGCCAGTTTTAAGGTCTATTGCTACATAACATCTAAGCTTTGTGTTATAGAACAGAAGGTCTATATAGAAATCTTTTCCGCCAACTTCAAGATGATACTGCTGTCCCATAAAAGCAAAACCAGTGCCTAATTCCATCAGTAGAGAAGTAACATTTTTTACAAGTTCATTTTCTATATCTGTTTCCAACATTTCTTCCGTATAATCGATGAAATCAAACATATATGGGTCTTTCATTGTGCTTAATACCATATCCTTTTGTTCAGCCGGTAATCGTCTTTCAAAATTTGATATTTTGTTAGCAACTGCCTGTCGCTCATATAATTGACTCTTAACTTGGGAAGTCAAATCATCAACTGACCACTTATGTTCCAAAGTTTTTTCCAGATACCATATATATTCTTCTCGATTTGACACTTTACTCATCAATATCTGATGATGACTCCAAGTAATCCTTCCCAATCCGTACTCATCTACATCATCTTCCGTAAAAATCTGTGCAAATTTCTTCATATATTTTAAATTTCTAACAGAATAACCTTTTGCACTTGGAAATCTCATCTTCATATCCTTAGACAGATTTTCCACAAATTTATTTCCCCACTCAGAATTGCGAATAATAACATTTCCAATAAATATATTTGTTTTCATTATCTCACTATTTACACTGACAGAAGCTCTGCATTTAGCCTGATTGACATAATCATTTATTTCTTCTACTGCCTGCAAATATTGATTTGACGGTGTAAGCATATTGACTCCTTCCTAATTGTGCAGACCGTCTGCACAATTTAAAAACATATCATTTTCATATTCATAATAATTGATTTTTCACACAAATTTTAAATCATTTACGAATCACTACTCACTCTCTTGCATATCCTCATCGGCTTTTGCAATCATCTGTCTGTACTGTTCTTTCACACTTTCCGGTGCAAGTATCTGTACCTTCCTGTAAAATGCTCATTTTTTCTTTACCATTCCATATTATCATAAAACAGCCTATCTTCCAATGACAGAAGTGTCTCTACAACAGTAAAAATCGTTTGTCAAAAAGTACACTTTTATGTAAAATACCCACCTTACAATAATCTAGCTTTTTCGAAATTTCTGCTCGATATCGAAAAGTTGATAACGGCATATTACATTCTTTTGCTGCCGTTTTTTGCTCATGGCTGAAAGAATTATTCTGCATCTACGCTGCTGCCACCAATGCCGCACAAACACTGGTTCCTACAGCTCCTGCAAACTGCATAAGCGTATTGAAATAAGCGTAATAATCAAAACAGGAACTAAAAGTACAAAAATGTATCTCCATCCTAAAGTCTGGTTTACAATGCCTCCATATGTAAGACCTAATGCTGGAGCGGTTGCTGACACCAGTGCCCCATATCCCATATAGGTCCTACTTTTTCAATGGTATCTGTTCCAGAATAATACAGAATGCAACGGATATTGAATTGGCAGTGTTAAATGAAGCTGCTGACGTTACAGGACTTTCTCGTTCTGAATATATGAGAAAACTTCTGCTTCTTTCTCTTTATATTTTCATTCCTACTGTTCTTCGATATGTTCCAGTCCTTGGGCAATCACAGAACGCACATGTTCATCAGCAATCGTATAAAATATAGTTTTCCCTTCGCCAATTCCTGAAATGTATGCAAACCCATAGAATATAATTGTGCCCCTTCCTCATAACGGACAAATTTCTTTCTTCCGACCTGCACCAGCTTTTCCAATTCTGGAATTTCTTTTCTGACTTTAGGCATGAAAAAACCTCCTTCCTTCGTACATAAAAAAATATCTTTCATATATACAAAAGAAGGAGGGTGAAAATACAGCCTCTGATATGCAATTTTTTTCGGATTTAGAGAAAAATTATGTATTTGTTAAAAGTCAAGTTTTTGAGTTATTTTGATTTTTCTAAAATTCTTTTCTCTCACACCCTGTATTTTCCCCCTCCATCTTTTGTATATGTAAGAGGGTTCGTAGATTAGAGCAAGATCCACCCAGGTATTACCGTATCGCCATTTTATGGCTACGGCATACCTCCGGGTAAGTCTCTTGATGGGGATTCCGATTCCCCATACCCTCGTACAGACATCAAAGATATCTGTTGGCTCTCTATCAAAGATAGTCGCAGTCCGTTCTCAATAGCCTCGAACATGGCACTGAGATTTGCATTCACACCGATGTGACTACCCTCAGGAGTAACGCTAAGTGCATCATAGGAAACATTCAGCTTCTCAACATGATGCTGACTGAAGTTTGCACCAATACCATAATCAGCAAATGCCTGGTGAAGATCCTCTTCGATTCGTTCTTTGAACTGTTCATAATCCATAGTTTTGTTTTCCTTTCTGCTTTTGATTTGGTTGATCCGGATCGTCACCCGGAATTGTGGGCATGAAAAAAGCGCCAGACTCGCAATCTTCTGATCACGAGCTGACGCTCAACTCATTGTCCATATTCCATTCTTCTGCAAAAGAAAAACAAACGTGATGTCCGTCACCGCTCCGGTGATTTCGTTCACGTTTGTCTATAATAATAATATCAGCCTTTAAAATGCATTACAATCTACATAGCCTCTACATTTCCTCTACATTTCCTCTACAATTTGTATTTCTAAGACTAAATTCTAAAAATACCCATTTTCGGCACGCCGTCTTTCTAGGTCAGAATCATATACATAGCTTTGTGACATTTTGAAAAACACATCAGCAGTCTTCGGGTACTTAATGCTTAAAAACTCTGCATTATCTTTGTAACCTTCTGCAATGTCTTTCTCTGCCCTACCTGCTGAAGGACTAAATATTTCTCTTTTATTGAATAACTCACATCTATATTCACTCAGTAAAGATTCATCCCCATATTCCTCTATAATCTGGCACACTGCTTCACATGGATAATGACCATCAGCTGTTTTAGGTGCATATGCAAACAACCTTCCTAACACATATCCAAACATTTCTTTTTGGTGATTCGAATCAAGTATTCGTATCAGTTTATCTACCCACACCTTAATCTCATCATAACTAACAGTACCATTTTCTTCACATGGACAAAACTTTGCCATATCAAACAACCTATGTATTACCTGCGCATAATTACGAAAGGAGATCTTTTGTTTTGCTTTCGTTTATATCTCTTTTGTCATCCACATCATAAGGAACTGGATCCAGAATAATACCATCATATGAGGGTCTAAATAGATATTCAAAATCATATTCTTGTTGGGTGAAGTTTATTGAATCTAGTATATCAAGCATCTCACCAATCAAATCTTCGCCCATAGCCCATTCAGCTGACGCAAAATATCGATGCTTATAAACCACTCTTCTGATGTTATTCTTGATTATCAGCCTTTCATCATCGTCCATCTGTGCAATTTCAAATAATAATTTTTCCTTAATCTTCTTTCGAATATCTGGGTCAACTTCATCATATATACTTAACAGATCATTCCACCTTTGGGGTTTAAAATCAGTTGCTTTTAAAAGAAGGTCTATATATCCCAAATTGGTGTCATACATCTCTTTTCTGGTTATTGTGTCTTCTTCCACATGATTTCTATATTTAGGTGCATGTAAGTCGCCAAAAATACTTGCATGTCCTGTTGGTAGTGCTCCAAAAATATGGTCCCATGCATTTTTATCTTTTGCTAATGCCTTAGCTGCAATTTCTATTTTGTCATTACTTTTGCTAAATGCTGAAAAATTATGCCACGTACATAGTAATTTCCCAAAGATATCCTTTGGTGAATTTGATTTGTATTCAAAAGATAAATTATCAAGATATAGAAGCCATGAATATGCACGAGATGCGTATTCTCTCTGTACAAGAAACTCCTCAACTCCCCACAAAATCTCAATATAATCATTCTTACCGAATAAGAAATCAGATGATTGATTTTCAAACAGTTCCATTAGCCCCGTCGGATTAATTTGTTCTTCTTCTAACTTATTAAGCACACTATTCGGTGATACTTCACATAAATCAACAAAAAAGTTTGAAATATAATGCCACTGTTCTGAAGTTTGGATATATCCAAAAATTTTACTTACTAAAGAATCTAACTGAGCTTGGCAATTATTATCTTTTTTATAGTAAGCCTTCATAATAAGACTACGTAACATCCCTTTTCTTATTACTGCAGACCAAAAAAATTTTTCTCCTTTAAACTGTGCAACAAGCTTTTCTTGAGATGAATATATGAATAGTTTTTCTGCCTCATTTATAACTTCAAGGAGAACATCCTTAAATTTATTCCAGATCTCACTATCGTTATCAACATCAATATAATCCCATGCATTTTCAGCACTTGCCAGATAATATTCCTTTGTTGAATTGATATCTACGATATGAATAAATGGATCTTCGTCCTTAGCATATTCCTTTATCTCTGAAATAAAATCTTGATACTTAATGCCACTTAAGGATTCTATAACTGCCTTGTCACCATCACAGTCTGTCCATTGGCCTATCAATAGTGCTGTTTCCTTAATGTTGCGTTGTAATCCATTTATCCATCTAGGCTCTTTTAAGTATGCTCCATTAAACAATTTCTTCTTTAACGGTATAAATAGGCCATGCGTCTCTGATACTAATTTATTGGCTTCATTTATTCCCATCCCCGCTCTCTGTAAAGATGCTGATATTGTAGAGTATGTACGAGGGCGTAAAGTTATCTCCCCTTTAATAAATGACGGAACACGTTCAGTAAATACAAATATATTAGTATTATTAGGAATAGTGACAATTTGATCTGAATAAAACCATGGTATATAAATATTTCCAGCATCCTTTATCTGAAGTAAGCTCTTCCAGTCTTCTTCATTCTTCACTATGAATATTGGACGATTTTCTCCTTGCATCCATAATTCATTTATTGTGCAATAGATAGCTTCTTCTTTGCATCGCGCTTTTATCGCTATAACTTCATCATTTTTCTTACTTTCAAGTGCTTCCTTAAATGTATCGTCATCCACATTAAAGAAGTCAAAACCTATCTTAGGATCAGTAGTTTGACGCCTGATATCTAAATCAATCGCATCAGCTGATAATATCTCTAACTGTCGACTTTGATATATCTGAAGTTCATTTCTTAATCTCTCAAATTTCTCTGCTAAAGATGCCAGGTCTACTCTCACCGGTTTTATGACCATTTGTATCGTAATTGCTATATCCTCCCAAGATATTAGGTCTACTTTCTCCGACCTTTCTTCCATTCGCATCATAATGCTTGATTTCTCCAAATAATCCTTTTCTGCTGTATCCTTCTTTTTTACTCATTTGTTGTTCCTCCTAAAATAAATTCATATCCTGTTTATTACAGATTAAAATACGTTATTCTCTGAATAGCTCAGTAACCAAATGTGTATATTCTGGAAGCTGATCCATATATGGCTTTAATTCTTCTTTAATCTTTTTCCGTTCGTCTGAGGAACAGTCTTCTGGATCGTCACGATGTACTCCAATCTGTTTTAATATATCTGCCGCCATATTATATATGATTTCTTCACAAAGATCCTCACCAGTCCTGAGAATTAACGGTGCCATGCAAACACCTTCTCTGTCGGGAGCGATTCCACTTAAATAGATGTAGCCCAGTTTATCTGACCAGACAACATCGAAATATGGATTTTCTCTGATATAACTATCAAACACTCGGCATACTTTTTCTATTTCTTCATTCTGTTCTTTTGTATACATTTCTTCTCCCTTACTCAGACTTTTCTATTTTCTCTTCGATTTTCATTTTCCGATGATCTAGAATATCACTAATTATTATCAGAGCTTCCGAAATAACTACTAAGAGCAGCCCTGCTTTTGCAAGATTTTTTCCTTGTTCATCATCGCTTTCTTTTGCTTCTTTGGCTGACCTTGCAAGCAAGCCAATCAAACTGATATTAGCCAGGCGCTGAATATTTCTGTTTATTGCCCTATTTCCATAATAGATTTTTCTTAATATCTCTTTGTTTTTCATTATAACTCCTCGTCTTTTACCAGACTCCTTTTACAGATTTTGCAGATTGTCCCAGCTGGCGTAACAAGCATTACCTTTGCATATGCAACATCTCCAATCTTGTCGTAGAGACGTCCGGCACTCATCGACTCACCAATAACAGTATAAGAACTGTTCGCCACATACCCGATTTTTCCAAGGCCTTCATAAGTAACTTTAATTGCTTCCTTGTCATACTCATTATCTGGCTCTTTCTCCAGTCTGATCTTCGTACCCTTTTCAAGAAAATCATTTCCGAAATAATGTTTTGTTCCTGTCAGTGTGATAAATACTTTTGCCATTGTAAATGCTCCTTCCTTAGAAATCATATTCATCCGGATCCAATCCGGCATCTTCCAGTGCTTTTCTTCGTTCATCTACATCCATAAATTCCAACTCGTCTGGATCCAGTCCCGATAATTCTAACTCTGTCTGTACGTCAGAAT
>OLPL01000358.1_pt1 | contig 35165 bp, 29 predicted proteins | sample 1673211 | NCBI WGS metagenome assembly OLPL01 (sample SAMEA3136766, study PRJEB25190) | human gut metagenome | reverse complement strand
CGCAGGATATCTCCATTTTCCAATTTCACTGCATAATAGAACATCTCTTTATTCAGCGTATTGGACTCTCGAATGTCCTGTCCGCTTCCTATTTTTAATGCTTCTTTTACTTCCGGACGGTTCTTATGATTCTGAAACGTTACTTCATCTTCTTTGGAATCATATTTTACATTTCCGTCTGAATCGATCAGTGTAATTCTTGTATCCTTATGCACCTTATCCATTATCTTCAGATAAGATTCTCCGGAGGTATCGATTGCTACATTGATATAATCCGCCTCCTGTCTGACTTCGCCTTCCATGATATGGATCGTCTGGCGATATACGACCAATGTAGTGATCGCATAGGCTATGATCAATGTCAGCGCAATCACAAGGATCATACTGCTCTGGATCTTTTTTCTCATACTTTGTTTCATATTATTACCTACTCATACGGTATCCGACTCCCCGGACTGTCTCAATCTGTTCACCTGCATCTCCGAGCTTCTGTCTTAAGGTTCTGACATGCACATCCACGGTTCTCGTCTCCCCGTCGAAATCATAACCCCAGATATCCTCCAGAAGCTGGTCTCTGGTAAGCACAATGTTCGAATTCTTCATCAGGCGCTTCAGTAATTCATATTCTTTCAGGGTCAGATTCACTACCTCTCCATGAACTGTCACTTCATGTTTCTTTGGATCTAACCGGATCTCTCCGATCTCAAATGTATCTTCACTGGATACACTTCCCTTCGCACTGCGTCTTAATACCGCCTTGATACGTGAGATCAGTTCCATCATACCAAAAGGTTTCGTCACATAGTCATCAGCCCCGGCATCCAGTCCTTTTACTTTGTCATATTCTGCACCTTTTGCCGTAACCATAATAACAGGAATGTCTTTCGTTTTCTTTGATGCTTTTAACTTTCTCAAAAGCTCCATTCCGTCTTCTCCCGGCAGCATGATATCAAGCAGAACAAGCTCTGGCGTCTCTAATGCCAGAGCTTCAAGGAATGAACTTCCATCTTCGAATCCGCGTGCCTGAAACCCTGTACTTTCCAGGGTATACACCACCAGTTCCCGTATATTACCGTCATCTTCTACACAAAAAATCATTCCTCATTCTCCTTCTTTATACTACAGATGATTTGTGGATTCCTGTAATTGAGAATTCCACCCACTCTGCGATATTCGTTGCATGGTCTGCAATACGCTCCAGATATTTGGCAACCATAATCAGATCGATTGCTTCCACACCTTGCAGACCTTTATTTTCAGCAATGAAATTAATCAATGTCGTCTTCACTTCCTCAAAAAGTTCATCTACCACATCATCATTTTCCATTACTTTTCTTGCCAGATCCAGATCTTTCTCTACGTAAGCATTGACACTGTCACGGACCATTTTACTGGCCGCCTCTGACATCTTGATGATCATCGGAATATCCTGCGCTTCTGATTTGTCTTCAGTGATAATAATCTCTGCAATATCTGATGCCTGATCTCCGATGCGCTCCATATCGGTAATCATCTTAAGTGCTGCGGATATCTGTCTCAAATCTCTTGCTACCGGCTGCTGCTGAAGAAGAAGTCTTAAGCAAAGTCTTTCAATATCAGTCTCCGCCTGATCGATCTCTTCATCTGCAATTCTTACTTTCTCTGCCTGTTCCATGTTTCCTTCTTTTAATGCAGTCGTTGCTTTTCCAATCGCCTCTTCACACAACTCACCCATGTGAATAAGCTGTTTATTAAGTAACTCCAACTGTTGATCAAATCGATTACGCATATCTTAACCAAACCTCCCTGTAATATAATCTTCTGTTCTTTTATCCGCCGGAATGGAGAATAATTTTTCTGTCTCATTATACTCGATCACTTCTCCCAACAGGAAGAATGCTGTGTTATCTGATACACGTACAGCCTGCTGCATATTATGTGTTACCATAACGATAGTATAATCTTTTTTCAGCTCCATCGCAAGGTCTTCAATCTTCGATGTAGAGATTGGATCAAGTGCGCTTGTCGGCTCATCCATCAGAAGAACTTCCGGCTGTACAGCCAATGCTCTTGCGATACAGAGTCTCTGCTGCTGTCCGCCTGACATTCCAAGCGCGCTTGTCTTTAATCTGTCTTTACATTCATTCCAGATGGCTGCATCTCTTAAGGATTTTTCTACCAGATCATCCAGCTTTGCTTTCGAACGGATTCCGTGTGTTCTTGGTCCGTATGCAACATTGTCATAGATGCTCATCGGGAATGGATTCGGTTTCTGGAATACCATTCCGACTCTTTTTCTAAGCAGATTCACATCAATATCATGGAAAATGTCCTGACCGTCCAGAAGAATCTGTCCGTCGATCCTGCAGCCTTCTACCAGATCATTCATCCGATTGATAGATTTTAAAAGTGTTGATTTACCACAGCCGGACGGTCCGATAAATGCTGTGATTTTATTTGGCTCAATTTCCAGATTCACATCTTTTAACGCATGGAAATCGCCATAATAAAGATTCATATTACTAATACTAATTTTACTCATGACTGTTCCTCTTTCATTTTCCTAAATCTGTCTGTTCTTACGATTTTGTAAGTTTCTTCGCTGCAATTCCTGACAGTGTGTTAATGACAACTACAAGGACAAGCAGAATAACAGCAGTTGCATATGCCTGATCCATATAAAGTCCTTCACTTGCCAGATTATACATATGAACTGCCAGTGTTCGTCCGGAACTCATTACATTCTTTGGCATCTTTGCCAGTGTTCCTGCAGTATAGATAAGTGCCGCTGTTTCTCCGACGATACGTCCGACCGCAAGGATTACACCTGCAAGGATTCCAGGCACTGCCGACGGAAGAACAATCCGAAATACCGTTCTAAGTTTTCCGGCTCCCAGTCCAAAACTTCCTTCTCTGTAAGAATCCGGCACAGATTTCAATGCTTCCTCTGTACTACGCATGATCAGTGGCAATACCATAATTGACAATGTAAATGCTCCTGCGAGAATGGAGAATCCCCAGTGGCAGAATGTTACGAAGAACAACATACCAAACAGGCCATATACGATAGACGGGATTCCCTGTAACGTCTCCGTCGTCAGTCTGATGATCTCTACGAATTTATTTCCACGTTTTGCATATTCCACAAGGTAGATTGCCGAAAATATACCAAGCGGAACTGCGATCAGAAGTGATAACGCTGTCATGATCAATGTGTTGATAAGCGCCGGCATAAGTGATGCATTGTCAGAAGTATAGGTAAATGAAAACAGTGACGGTTTCAGATACGGTACTCCATTGACCAGAATATAGGCAATCAGAAAAAGTAACGCTGCAAATGTAATAATTGCTGCAAGCAAAACTAAAAGCATTACGATGAAAGAGCCTGGTGTCCGTTTGTAGCTTTTCAGTTTTTCTTTTACAGAACCTCCCTGTCTACTCATGTTCACTCCTCCTCTTCAAAAGTGCTACGCTGAAATTCAATATCAGAATAAATACGAACAACACAACGCCTGTTGCGATCAGCGCTTCTCTGTGCAGTCCTGCTGCATATCCCATCTCAATTACGATATTGGCTGTCAGTGTACGTACACCGCGGAAAATGCCTTCCGGCATTCTTGCCTGGTTTCCTGCAACCATGATAACTGCCATCGTTTCTCCGATTGCACGGCCGATTCCAAGAACCAGTGCTGCGATCACTCCAGATTTTGCTGCCGGGATGACAACTCTGAAAATAGAGCGTTCGTGAGTAGCTCCAAGTGCCACTGCCCCTTCATAATACTGTTCCGGGACTGCTCTAAGCGAAGACTCTGTAAGTCCGATAATAGTTGGCAAGATCATCATTCCAAGTAAAATAGACGCAGTCAGAATACTGTTTCCATTTCCATGAAATCCCATAGTCCGGCCAAACTCTCTGACTAACGGTACAATTACAACCAGTCCGAAGAATCCGTAAATAACAGAAGGAATTCCGGCAAGAAGTTCCGTTGCTGCTTTTAAAGGTTTATAGATTCTTTCCGGGCAATAGTACGCCATAAATACTGCTGTTAATATTCCAATCGGGACACCAATAATGATCGCTCCTGCTGTAACATATAAGCTTCCTACGATCATCGGGAAAATACCAAAGATCTCGTTTTTCGGACGCCAGAGCGTTCCCGTCAGGAATTTTACAAATCCGATTTCCTTCATTGCAGGTATACCATTTGCAAACAAAAAGATACAAATGAGTGCTACCGCCAGCACCGAAGCACAGGCGGCAACAAAGAAGATTACCTGCATGACTATTTCAGTCAATGCTTTTCTTTTCATATTATTTTACTACCTCATCCCATGTGGTTGCATCGCCAGTGTAAATGGTCTTTACCTGATCTGCTGACAGTTCATCTGTTGTGTTGTTCTTGTTTACGATGACTGCGATACCATCTGTTGCGATGACTGTGTTCTGTAATTTAGCGGCTTCATCATCTTTCAGTTCACGGGATGCCATTCCGATATCATAGCTTCCATCGATTGTTGAAGTCATACCTGTTGTAGAATCTGTTGTCTGAAGTTCTACATTTGCTTTGCTGTTTACTGCTTTGTAACCTTCGATCAGTTTTTCCATAACCGGTGATACAGAAGAAGATCCACCGACAACTACTTTACCGGAAACTTCTTTTCCAGAGTAAGGTTTTGCTCCGTCTACCGGAATATAGCCGTTATCTGATACGATTTTCTGTCCTTCTTCACTCATCACATAGTTGATGAAATCTTTTGCAACTTCATTTTTCATATCTTTCTTTACTGCGATGTTGAATGGTCTGGATACTTTGTATTTTCCTGCTTTGATATTCTCTGCTGTTGCCTCAGCTCCGTCAATCTTCAGTGCTTTTACGCTGTCATCCAGAGATCCGAGTGATACATAACCGATAGAATAATCATCGCCCGCTACTGTTGTCATCATAACAGATGTGCTGTTTGTGATCTGTGCTTCATCTGTTGTCATATCCACTTTCTCACCGTTTTTCTCTTCTTCAATGCCGAACAGTTCAATGAATGCTCCTCTCGTTCCTGAACCATCTTCTCTGGATAAGATCGTGATATCGTTTGATGAATCCCAACTTGACCCGCTCTTCTTATCACTGCCGTTATCTTTACTGTCGGATTTTCCACATCCTACTGCAAGTGTTCCGACCATTGCTGTCATTGCTACTACTGTAATAAACTTTTTCAATTTCATTTTCTTTGTCTCCTTTGATTTGGATATTTTGCAATATGTTCTTTACAGTTATGTATCATACAGGTCGATTGTAAAATCCAAAATCGCGGGATTGTAAAAACTATGTAAAATAAGAAACGCGACAGATTTTCGCCTGCCGCGTTTCTTGTTTGTTCTTCTTATTTGTGTTCCTTAATAAATACTATGCTCTTCTTATTCATATTTCTTGATGAAATCTACATTCTTCTTTTCTATCGGACTTAAATAAGAATCTTTAAAATCTTTCGGAGCAATGTATCCGTTATACCATGCCTGTGAATCAAAATATACCTGTAATGACTGATCATCAAACAGACGGCCTTCTCTTGCATAGATTTCATTTCTTGCAAGTCTGAGTTCCGCACTGGAAAGCCCGCTGATATCTGAATAATCAAGCAGATAATCCGAACTATACGGAATTACATAACCGCTGGAACTGATATAGTGTCTCTGATTATCATATGGATTGATAACAATGATCTTACTTGTATCGCCACGGTTATTTGCATTGTTATTCGTCTTTTTCTTTGCTGTCTGTTTTACTTTGATACTCTCAGCCGTGATATAATACGGTGTTTCTGTCACTACGTCTTCGATTTTCTTAGAAGCTTCGGTATCACCGGTAACAAAAATATAGTTATCACCTTTCTGAAGTTCAAACTTCAATGTTTTCGTTCCTTCTCCAAGCATGCACAGTTCTGTCTTAGTTGTTCCTTTATCCGGATAATTTACTTTCCAGCCAAGTCCACCCTGGTCATTGGACGGTGTATAACTGAACTTCACTTCCGCAGTACCTTCTTTTTGTGTCGAAATCACAAAGTAGTCCACATCATCTTTGGAATCGATATAGCCGGTCACTGGTTTCCCTTCTTCCAGTGTAATCGCCTGATTTATAGAATCATTTGGCTCATTGGAGTCTTTTACTTCCTTTTTTTCCGGCTCTTTCTGCTCTGTTGTTTCCGTTTTTGTCTCTGGTTTTGTCTCTTTTGGGGACCTTCCAAGTCCAAATACAACGAGTGCGATAATCACCACCGCCATAACAGCACATACAATGCCAAGTATAATAACCAGATTTTTTGATCCTTTCGGCTCATTCTTCTGTACTCTTTCTTCCTGCTCGTCCGGCCACTCGGTTGCAAATTCCTCATTTGCATCTGGTGTTTCATGTACAGCTGGTGCCTCTTCGGTTTCTGTTTTGTGTCCACAATGTGCACAGAACATTGCCCCCGGCTCTATCGGCCGGCCGCAGTTAGGACAAAATCTTGCTCTCTCTCCCATCTTACTTCTTCCTCCGTACTTTTTCTTTCCTTATTATTCTTAATTTTCTTCTTTTATTTTTTCTTCTTTCAGTTCTTCTTCCGTAATCTCCTGCGCTGTCTCTTCCAGAGCTTCTTCAATATCTGCCAGTACTTCCGGCTCAGATTCAGACTCTGCTTTTAATTCCGGCACATTCTCCGATATTGCTTCTGCCAGCATTTCTGACTCCGGCTCCGGCATCCTTATATTTTCCGGCTCTGGCTCCGGCATTGTCTGTCGGCTCTCTTCTTCCAGTTTATTTCCACAGTTAATGCAGAACAGAGCGTCACCATCATTTTTGAAACCGCAGTTTGTACAATATTTTTCTTTTATATTTGAGGCTTCCAGATTCTCTTTTACCGTCAATGAAGAGCCACATTTTACACAGAATTTGGAACTTATCTTATTGCCATATCCACACTGTGGACATGGTTTTACTTCTGTAGCCAGACGCAGTTCTTCTTTTTCTTTCTCAATCTGTGCACGCAATCTACGGATCTCAGCAAATAATTCTTCATATTCGGTTCCCGCTTCCTCTGCGTGCCGTTTCACACACTGCACACCAACCTGATATATGAATTTCTCTATCATCTTCTCGTCATCTCTGATTTTCGCAGAAATCCGCTCACTCTCCAGTCCATCTTTTATCTTTGTTGATATTCCCTGACCGGCGGCATTGATTGAGTCTTTCATTTTATCCAGCATCGCCATATATCGTCCTCCCTATATCTTTTCAAGATTTGCTTTCGCAAAACATATAACAGCCCTAAATGTCTCTCATCTGTTATAAATTGTTCTGTCTGTTATATGCATTGCAAATCCGGTTACTGTTCTTGATCAGGATGTGCATTGCAACAAACGGTCCCAAACCACATAATAAAATTCCGATCAGATCCCACACTAATACAGTTGTTCCGTTCTCTGGAAATGTCATTCCATAGCGCGGTGCATTGGTGCAAAGCCTGTTTCCTATTTTATAAGACCAGTAGAATGAATAAATTCCACAGGTCAGGAATGACAATATAATAAATGCAGCCAGACCGGACGTCATCTCTCCATCGCCTTCACATGCAATGTTCACATCATGCGCCATTTTATATATGAAATAATAACTGTAGATTCCGCAGGTAACGATCGACAGCAGTATGTATATGGCAAGACTTCTGTCATCCTGCAGTCTCTCTTTTCTTCCTGCCGGCATCTGATTATTACTGCTAAAGCTCTGTTTTACATTGTGTATCTCACTTTCCATTTTCCGTTCGGTTGACCGGAAAGTCTGATTCACCTGCTCAGAAAACTGCTTTTTTATTGTGCATGGATTGCCACACTTCGGACAAAACTTTGCGTTATCGGGCAGTTTCGCCCCACATTTCGTACAAAACACTATTTTTCTTCCTCCTCATTCCTGTATAGTTCCTGCGGATATGCAGGCTCTATCGATACCTATGATACCCACGGATTGTTCCGTGCTGCTCTGGTATCATGTAAATTTTATCATAGTAAAATATCATTGTAAATATTAGCATTATGAAGAATCTCCGTAAATTTTAAAAGGGAAATTGCATTTTTATGCTATCAATGCTAAACTAAGCTAAAACTTAACGAACACAAAGGAGAATTATTATGTTTTGTAAACACTGTGGAAAGCAGCTAACAGATGGTGCAAAATTCTGCCCCGACTGCGGAACCCCTGTTTCTGCTAAAGCTCAACATACACCGCAGCATTTCGAAGCTACAACGTCACACAAGCAGACACCATACAATGAAGCTGCACATCCTACACCACATAACCACGAACATCGAACTCAGCAGACTGCAAAAACAGCATCGCATAACCGCACACATCCGACACAGACAATAGACCACACAAAATCTTCTGTAGCAGGTGCAATGAATTATACCGCCTCTGATATGACAACAGCTCCTGCACCAAAAGTACGCAGAAATTTTACAATTGGAAATATTGTCACCTGGATTGGATGCTTCCTTGCATTTATATCCATGTTTATGACTTTTGCCACGGTATCTATTCTTGGTTTTTCCCAGACAGTCACTCTTTTTGATACTAATGACGGAAAATTATTTCTTGCAGTGATCCTGGCAGTGGCAGTTATTAACTTCTTCCGTATTGATATTATCAGCCTGATCGGATCATGTGTCGGTGTTTTCTTCCTTCTTATGGAATACAAAGATGCCGCCGATAAATTACAGCAGTTTTCTTCTATGGTTCATTATGGAATCGGACGAATGCTTCTGACTGTCGGAATTATTCTGATGGTACTAGGTGCAGTCGCAAGTATCTTCCTTCGCAAGAAGAATGTGAAACTGAATGTTTTACAGTAAATCGATGGACGGATATAAATGTAAATATTATCTGACCCAATGTAAGGTAATACACTATATTACATGCTATATATTTTATCAAAGCCAGCTGATTTGCTGGCTTTTTATTTACGCCATATACTTTTGCACAAAACACGTAATAAGATAAAAAGAGCAACCACACCCTATTTTTATTCAGTCGCATAACCGACTCTCTTAAAACGGATGTGATTGCTCTTGAATTATCATCTTTCAATCACTGATAATTTGTTAATTCCTATTTTTCAACATCTCCGACTACAGCCCATCTCCAGAATGACTGGTCATAGTTCCATGTATTCTTGCATCCTGCCATTTCAAGTACAAGCTGCATATATGCGGAACGAATACCGCCTGTACAATAAGTTACGATCTTGTCGTCTTTGGAAATGCCCGCATCTTTTAACATCTTATCAATGTCAGCCTGTGATCTTAATGTTCCGTCTTCACGGAAAAGATCTGTATACCGAATATGGATTGCTCCCGGAAGATGTCCGCCTTTTGCTTCGTTATATTTCTTAGCACCTTCATACTCTTCATCTGTACGAACATCCACAATCTTGTAATCTTTGTAGTTCTTCTGAAGTTCTTCTGTTTCCATGTCATGTGTCATGTCAAGTTTGTCAATCTTCACATCTACTTTGTCTAACTTGGAAGGTCCTTTCTGTGTCTCAGCTCCGGCATTTACCAGCGCTTCGTATCCACCGTCAACCATCTTAAGGTTTGTGTAACCTGCTACACGCAGCTCCCAGAGAACACGGGCATCTTCTCCCCATCCTCCAAGTGTCTCACCTAAGAGAACGATTTCTTTGTTCGGATCAAGGCCGAGGTTGCTGAGTTTTTTAGATAACTCTGCAGGCTGTGGAACTTTTCCCCAGTTCTCATCGCCCTGCTTGCCATATTTGTCTTCGCATGTTCCAAGTGCCTGCCAGCTTGTAGCTGCTGCACCCTTGATCGTCTCTTTATTAGAATATTTCTCGCCACGGCAGTCAAGAAAAATTACATTGTCATCGCCCATCAGTTTCTTCGCTTCTTTTGCGGTTATCAGGTATTCTCCTTTAAAAGAATCCTTGGAAACCAAATCGTCGTCCGATACTCCTTTTGCTTTGCTTCCGCATCCAACTACAAGCATCATAGCCAGCAGTCCGACACCCATACATCTGATAAACTTCTTCATACCATTTCTCCTCTTAATCTTCGTTTAATATTTCTTCTGTGATCTGGATCACCTTTTCTGCAAGACACGGACAGAACTCTGTCATCTTTCCGCTGTCTAATGCCCCTTGAAGTCCTTCCGGTGTAGACACATCATAACCGATGATCTCTTTGCAGTTTACAGAACCATATTCCTGTTCAAAACGATTCTTAAACTCCATGTATTTTCCGATCATGACATTCTTCTGGTCCATCAGTCCTTCTTCTTTTGTGTGTCCATACTTCATACCGATCGCCATCAGCGCTCCGGTATAAGCACCACAGACAGATCCTAACATCATGCCACCTCCAAAACAGGCAGCGATACGGTTTGCTTCGTCTTCACTTAAGTCAAACCGTTCTGCAAAATGACGGAACACTACCTGTGAACAGTCATATCCTTTTATAAAGTTGTCTTTGATTTCATTTGCCATCTGGTTCATATTCTTGTCTCCTTTATTTCTATTTTCCTGCATAACAATGTTTGTCAAACAGAATCTTACGCTTTTTATACGGAGTCCCTACCAGGTCCATAATCGTTGCTTTCGATCCGATCGGCAGATCGATCGCCTGATTAAAATCACAGTCATAAACCTTTGATATTATAAAATTATTTTGTTTTCTTTTTCTGTTTTTCATTATATAACTGTTTGAACAGAACGATAAGACCTGATAAAGCAAATAAGATCAGAAGTCCTGTTACGAGCAGTTTTGCTCCTCCGGTCAGCATACCACCCACATAAGAGTAAACGATGGTTGCCGGAAGCTGTCCGATTCCTGTAGCTACGAAAAATCCCCAGAAAGACATAGATGTAAGACCTGCTGCATAACTTACATAATCAAATGAAATAAACGGCAGAAGTCTTGCGATCAGGATACTTAAATTTCCATGTCTCTCAAAGAAGACATCGATCTGCTGAAGTCCTGCTTTGCTTGTAAGCTTCTCAGCTACATCTCTTCCCAGAATTCTTGCGATATAGAAGCAAAGCACTGCTCCTGCCATCGCACTTGACCAGGAAAGAATCGCTCCCTGCCACCATCCGAATAAGTTTGCGTTCGCAAATGTGATCAGGAATGCCGGAAGCGGGGCTGCTACAGACTGTAAGATCATCAATGCAAAAGACACAGCTGCTGCATATGCACCGTAAGATGCAACGAATTCTTTGACAACGGTAAAGTCGCCGCTTGCAAATGCTGCAAAAATACGATTCATCAGCTTATTTACACTCGGTACGCAGAAATAAACTGCCACACATCCTACAATCAACACGATTACTATAATCTTACTGAGCCATTTGTTTCGTTTTTTTGTTTCCACCTCTTGTTCTCCTTTTTCTTTGTTTCCTTTTGTTCTCTCTTGTTTCTATAGATACTTTGTCCGCATACGATTGATCAGGGATTTGATCGTATCCGGTTTTTCTTTTGTTCCCAGAATCTCCGGCAGGACGTGACGTACCTGCTTACAGCCGTTTCTGGTCAGATTGCCTGCACAGGAGCCGCAATATGTATAAATCGTCTGCGGATACTTCTTCACTGTCTCAGCAAAGCTTTTTGCTATCTCCGGTTCTTTGGCGCAGCCCTGTCCGCCAAGGCCACAGCACTGGATATCCTCCAATGTCTGAAATTCTGCGTCTGAAAACGCCTCAATGTCTGTGATCCATTCTCCCTTTTCTCTGTCAGGGCATGGACGAAACATCGTACCGCCGGTCAGACACTTCTCACCAAGATGCAGTTCCTTTAATTTCTGATAAATGTTCACTACACGGATCGTAAGTCTTGGCTTCAGAAACGCATAACAGTTCGGACACATCGTAATGACCTCTGTCACCCCCGCATCATCCATGCGCTTCTGAATTCCCTGCATAATACGTTCCTCTTCGTCTTCCATTCCTATATCTGCGATTGGTTTTCCACAGCAGTCATAGACCACACCGATCCCGGCTTCTTTTTCAAACAGTTCCACCAGAACTTTTGTTGTCTTCGGATATACAGACGGGAAATTGCATCCCGGAAATAACACACTCTTCTCTGTCACATGCCTATAATTGCGATATGAATATTCCTTTTTTTCAGAAATGGTCCGCTTGTACTCTTTGTTCACCCGCGCGCCTTCGTCAGATGCAACGCTGGCTCTGCGCATATCCATAATGATTCCCTGTCCGTCAATCCCCACCGGACAGACTTCTGAACATTTGCCACATAAAAAGCAGTGATACGCAAGCTTATTAAGCTTTTCGGTATCACCTATATCAAGACCATACTTTTTCAAAAAGGAACAATTCTCCTGACAGACATGACAGTGGATGCATTTGTCTGCATCTTTTACTCTCTCATTCTGACACATGTTATTATCCTCTCTTTTCTATTTACTCTCGCTCATTGTATCATCAAATCCGTATTTCGTATAATTGATATTGTGAATATATCATTGTAAATATAGGTTGTGTCTATATGTATTAAACCCACCGAAACGCTCTGTTTTACTTGGTTTTCCACTTATTGATACAAATTTATCATACAGACAAATAAATATGTCTTTTACAAACCGTATTTTACATCAAAACTTCAAATGCATATACCATTAGCGGCATTGTCAGAATGGATAACAATGTTGTCATCACATTAATTGCACTTGCATAATTTGAATCATTTCCATACACCTGACACATCTGCGTTACCGTTGATGCAGAAGGTGTGATCACCGCCAGAAATACAACAAGCAATATCTTCTTTCCATCCGAATGCCAGCTGATCAGATGACTGAATTTTAATAGGAGTAAGGATATCATCGGTACAACCACAAGTCTTAATGCTGTCACAAAATAAATCCGTCTATTCGCAAACACTTGTCGCAGGCTCATCTGGGCAAGTAACATTCCTGTAACGATCATGCTCGCCGGTCCGATCATAACACCAACCGCACTCATTGTTCCATCCACGATTTCCGGAAGTTTAATCTGTAAAAAGAATAAAACAATTCCCAGGACAACTGCGATCATATTGATATTAAATACGATCTTTCTCCAATCCGTTCCCTCTTCTCTGCTGATGATCTTTTTCCCGTGTGTCCACATAAATACCAGCTGCACGCTCATAAAAACACAGCCGCAGAGCACCCATTTTTCACCCAGGATAAATGTTACCAGAGGTACGATCAGATTTCCTGAATTCGAATAATATACCGATGCCAATTCTACTTCATCCATTTTCAAAGCTTTTGCAATTGCCCATACCGCGATCAGCAAAATGATCTGCAATAAGACCAATGCCGCAAATGCAAGTTCTAATTCCTTTACCGTATTTTTCGTATAGGTTACCTGGAACGCATGAATGATCACACACGGAATTACCAGATACAATACAATTTTAGATAGCACTTTACTATCCTCAGCCGTTACAATACCGGCTTTCACTACCAGGTAACCCATCAGGATCATCAGAAATAGTTCTGCAATCTGTTTCATTAATAAAATACTGATTTCCATATTGTCCCTCCTTTTGCTGTCGAACATAGCTATATAATATTTTGTTTTTATATCTTAATTAAAAAAAGCGTCTGGCACTAATATAATATTTTCTGGCGTAGAAAGCAAGTTTTGTGATATGATAAAAATGTTGGGCATTTTATCCGTTATGAACCTCAATAGAATATTTATATAATAAGAAGAAAGAAAATCTGAAGCTTCGGCTTCTTCTGGATCTTTTACAATTTCCGTTAAGCCTGTTTTTCACCCGCTTTCTGAACCTATTTTCAGCACTGATCCCGGATCTTGGGGATGCATATAGTGATCAGTTTGCCGGAAGCTTTGCGGGAAGAGTCTGTTTTCTCATTGTTGCAATCATTTCTGCTTTAAACCTATGAATCTGCTTGCCGGTCTTGAAACAGCTACACAGGAAGCGATACCTGTCGATCTTGAAGCAGCTGAATAGGGAACTATATATGCTGATTTTGAAGCAGCTGACCAGGAAAATATATGTGTCGGTTCAGAGGTTGCCGACAACATAAAATAAAACAAAAGAGGAGAATTATCTATGCATAAGAAAGAAACTGTTTTTCAGAAAATCATGTCTGTACTTGTGGTCATTTTGGGGAATATGATCTATGCTCTGGCATTAAAACTGTTCCTTCTCCCTTCTGACCTGATGACCGGTGGTACAACCGGTATCGCACTTGCCGTAAAACATTATACCGGGTTTAATATTTCCGGCGTTATTTTAATTTTTAATATCGCAATGCTGATCGTAGGTTTCATCGTTCTTGGTAAAAAATTTGCCCTGACAACGATCATCAGTACATTCGCTTATCCGATCTCACTGGAATTTTTCAACCGACTCTTCAGTGATTTGGTGCTGACTGACAATATACTGTTGTGTACCATCTTTTCCGGACTCGGTATCGGCATTGGACTTGCCATTGTCATCCGGAGCGGTGCTTCCACCGGTGGTATGGATATCCCACCGCTGGTGCTGAATCATTTTTTCCGCATCCCGGTATCTGTAAGTCTGTATGTATTTGACTTTACAATTCTGATCTTCCAGGCAGCTTATAACCCGGTTGACAATGTACTCTACGGAATCATCCTTGTCATGATCTACACGATTGTACTCGACAAATTACTCGTCTTTGGCACAACACGTATCGAAGTGAAAGTCATGAGCAATGAACACGAAAAGATCCGTCAGGCAATCATTACAGAAATGGACCGCGGCGTGACAGCCCTGTCTGCCCGGAGCGGTTATATGGATGAGCCAACCCAGATGATCTTCAGCGTAATCTCCAACCGCGAGCTTCCACGGATTGAAAAGATCATCCGCGAGATTGATCCGGAAAGTTTCGTTGTTGTAAGCCATGTCAGTGAAGTGCGCGGACACGGCTTTTCATTAGAGAAAAAATATAAATAAAACTATTTCCGGTAATTGTGGAACTTCCTTAGCTGTTATCACTTATGTATCACTTATGCATTATTTATTCATTATTTTGTATAAATATTAAAAAGTTTATAAGATGTGTTCTTGCCAATCTCTTGTTCTATCTATATAATAGAACAAGAGATTTTTACATTACATGTCACAGGAGGGAATCACGATATGCCAAAGAGAACAGATATTCACAAGGTACTAATCATCGGCTCCGGTCCGATCATCATCGGACAGGCGTGCGAGTTTGACTATTCCGGAACACAGGCGTGCAAAGCACTGCGTAAACTGGGGTATGAAATCGTACTGGTAAACTCAAACCCAGCTACAATTATGACAGATCCGGAAACAGCCGATGTCACCTATATTGAACCTCTGAACGTAGACCGTTTGGAACAGATCATTGCCAAAGAGCGCCCGGATGCACTGCTTCCGAACCTTGGAGGACAGTCCGGACTGAACCTCTGCGCCGAACTTGCCAAAGAAGGGGTTTTGGACAAATATAATGTACAGGTTATCGGTGTACAGGTAGATGCCATTGAACGTGGTGAAGACCGTATCGAATTTAAGAAATCCATGGATGCACTGGGCATCGAAATGGCCAAAAGCCAGGTTGCTTACAGCGTAGAAGAAGGTCTTGCCATTGCAGATGAACTTGGTTATCCGGTTGTTCTTCGTCCGGCTTACACTATGGGAGGCGCCGGCGGCGGACTTGTTTATAACAAAGAAGAATTAAAAACCGTTATGGCACGAGGATTACAGGCAAGTCTTGTCGGACAGGTGCTTGTAGAAGAATCCATACTCGGCTGGGAAGAGCTGGAATTAGAGATCGTCCGTGATGCAGAAGGCAATATGATCACCGTCTGCTTTATTGAGAATATCGATCCTCTTGGCGTACATACAGGAGATTCCTTCTGTTCAGCTCCGATGCTGACGATTTCCGAAGAGTGTCAGAAACGTCTGCAGGAGCAGGCTTATAAAATTGTTGACTCCGTAGAAGTTATCGGTGGAACGAACGTACAGTTTGCACATGATCCGGTTTCCGACCGAATTGTCGTTATCGAGATCAACCCGCGTACTTCCCGTTCTTCAGCTCTTGCTTCCAAAGCTACCGGTTTCCCGATTGCACTTGTATCTGCAATGCTGGCTTCCGGATTAACTTTAAAAGATATTCCATGCGGTAAATACGGAACTCTGGATAAATATGTTCCGGACGGCGATTATGTTGTTATCAAATTTGCACGCTGGGCATTTGAAAAATTCAAAGGTGTAGAAGACAAACTTGGAACACAGATGCGTGCAGTCGGCGAAGTTATGAGTATCGGAAAGACTTACAAAGAAGCTTTCCAGAAAGCAATCCGCAGTCTCGAGACCGGACGCTACGGTCTTGGTTATGCCAAAGACTACAATAACATGAGCAAAGATCAGCTTCTGAAAATGCTCATTACACCATCCAGCGACCGTCATTTCATTATGTATGAAGCGCTCCGCAAAGGTGCTACAATTGAAGAGATCTATGATCTTACAAAAGTTAAAACATATTTCATTGAGCAGATGAAAGAACTGGTAGACGAAGAAGAAGCACTTGCTGCGAAGAAAGGAGCTCTTCCGGCAGATGATGCACTCGTTGCCGCAAAGAAACACGGTTTCTCAGATAAATATTTAAGCCAGATCCTGGAAGTTCCGGAAGACGATATCCGTAACCGCAGAATCGAACTTGGATGCGAAGAAGCATGGGAAGGCGTACACGTGAGTGGTACCGAAGACAGCGCTTACTACTACTCTACTTACAACGCTGAAGATAAGAATCCGGTAAATACAGATAAACCGAAGATCATGATCCTTGGCGGCGGTCCAAACCGTATCGGACAGGGTATCGAATTTGACTACTGCTGTGTACACGCAGCTTTAGCACTCAAGAAACTCGGCTTTGAGACAATTATTGTAAACTGTAACCCGGAAACAGTTTCTACAGATTATGATACTTCTGATAAATTATACTTTGAGCCACTGACACTGGAAGATGTATTAAGCATTTACAAAAAGGAAAAACCGGTTGGTGTTATTGCACAGTTCGGCGGACAGACACCGCTTAACCTGGCTGCTGATCTGGAAAGAAACGGTGTGAAGATCCTCGGAACTTCTCCATCTGTTATCGACCTTGCAGAAGACCGTGATCTTTTCCGCGAAATGATGGATAAACTTGAGATTCCTATGCCAGAATCCGGAATGGCTACTACTGTAGAAGAGGCACTTGCCATTGCAAAAGAAATCGGTTATCCGGTTATGGTTCGTCCTTCTTACGTTCTCGGTGGTCGCGGAATGGAAGTTGTATACGATGACGAAAGTCTGGAAGGATACATGAAAGCCGCTGTCGGCGTAACTCCGGATCGTCCGATCCTGATTGACCGTTTCCTGAACCACGCACTGGAATGTGAGGCAGATGCGATCAGCGACGGAAATCATGCATTTGTACCGGCTGTTATGGAACACATTGAGCTTGCCGGTGTACACTCCGGAGACTCTGCATGTATTATCCCGTCCGTGCACATTTCCGAAGAAAATGTACAGACGATCAAAGAATATACACGCAAGATCGCAGAAGAGATGCATGTCAAAGGTCTTATGAACATGCAGTATGCAATTGAAAACGGAAAAGTTTATGTTCTGGAAGCGAACCCGCGTGCATCCCGTACTGTACCGCTTGTTTCAAAGGTTTGCAACATCCGTATGGTACCGCTTGCAACAGACATCATCACTTCCGAACTGACCGGACGCAAATCGCCGGTTGCTGACTTAAAAGAACAGAATATCCCGTATTTCGGAGTAAAAGAAGCAGTCTTCCCATTCAACATGTTCCAGGAAGTTGATCCGATCTTAGGACCTGAGATGCGTTCTACCGGTGAAGTTCTCGGACTTGCCGAAACTTACGGAGAAGCTTTCTACAAAGCACAGGAAGCAACACAGTCCAAGCTTCCGCTTTCCGGAACGGCACTGATTTCTGTAAACCGCAAAGACAAAGCTGAAGTTGTAGAGATTGCTCAGTCATTCGCTGATGATGGATTCAAACTGGTTGCTACCGGAAATACTTATGAGCTGATCAAGGAAGCCGGCATTGATGTTACACGCATCAACAAACTTTCCGAAGGCGGTCGTCCGAACACGCTGGATGCAATCACCAATGGTCAGATCGACCTGATCGTCAACTCACCGGTCGGAAAAGACAGTGTAAATGATGACAGTTACCTGCGTAAAGCTGCGATCAAGGCAAAGATTCCTTACATGACAACCATCGCTGCTGCAAGAGCAACTGCAAAAGGAATCCGCTATGTGAAAGAACATGGAAATGGCGAAGTAAAATCCTTGCAGCAGCTACACAGCGAAATTACAGACAAATAAATTTTAAAGGAATCCGGTTTTAACCGGATTCCCTTTCATTCACAGAACATAAGGAGGAATTTCCATGAAATTTTGTGGAAAATGCGGCGCCCCTTGCGACGACGCATACAAACACTGCCCAGAGTGTGGAGCACCACTCTCTGATAGCGAGACAAATGCAGATCTTAACGATCACACAACAGATTCTACCAATAATGCTGAGCAGACTGACACTGGCAATAGCAATCATATGCATGAAAATCCGTTTATGACAGCTTACACTGCGCCGGAGGATGCTTCTGCTGACTCCCCATCTGACACCAATACAAGCGAGAATTCTGAGGGAACTTCTTCAAATGAAGCTACTGAAAACGCAACTTCTCATTCTGACGAACATGCAAGCGAGAATACCTACACATACAGTTACTCAGATACTTCCAGTCAGACTGATAATACAACCGAAAATGAGAATGCGTACAGCTACACTCATTCTTCCAACGAAAAAGAGACAACTTTTGATAATAACGGCTATACCAATAATTACAATACCGATAATAATTACAATACCAACAATAATTATACGGGAAATAATGCATATAATGCCAACAATACTTATGGAAATACCGGTTATAATAACAATTTTCAGCAAAATTCTGTTATCACGCCACGAAACATTCCGCTTTGTGTAATCTTATCGATCGTAACGTGTGGAATTTACGGTATTTACTGGATGATCAAACTAAATGACGAGATCAATGCTCTTGCCGGTGAACCATATGCGACATCCGGCGGCATGGTATTTCTCTTATCCATTGTCACTTGTAACATTTATAACTTATACTGGATGTATAAAATGGGTGAGCGCACGGATCGTATTAACAGGATTCAGGGAAATTCCAACATTCTGTATCTGGTCATCGGGATTTTGGGATTTGGCATTGTCAACTACTGCCTGATGCAGGATGCGATCAATAAACAAGTCAGAGGTATGTAATTTGGTGATATTTTATCGCGGTGATATGGTAATGTCTTAAAAAGGGGACGGGGATTTTCTAGAAAATCCCCGTCCCCTTTTTTTATCGTCACAATTGCTTTCTTACTGGTTCCATCCAGTGCCTGCGCAGTGATCTTCACTTTCTTATTTTGCCGCCGCACTCACCGAATGTAGGTTCATCCACTGATTTCTCTACCAGTTTTCAATCTCTTCGTCACTCAGTCTTAATTTCTCCATTCGCTTGACAAGTTCCTCATCCATGTGGTCAAAAAGATAATTTTTCCCACCATGATGACGCTCGATGTATTCTTCCCGCAGCTCTTTTTTCATAATCTCGACTTCTTCATAAAACTCTCTGGAAGAAATCAGATTTGCACCCTGACCAACAGTGACAACCTGCTCGATTCCATCGGAAGTCACTACCGTTACACGGTATTTTTTCGCCACTTCATGAACAACTTTTTCGATATACTGATCTGCGGTCTCCGCTTCCTTCGTAAATACAACATGAATGTTGTGGTATTTCTGGATTTCCAGATATGGACCTTCCACTCTGTATGCATCAAATACAAGGATCACTGTGCATTTTTTATATCCCTGATAATTGCACAGAATATCCATCAATCGGTCTCTCGCCGCTTCAATGCTGTCTTTAGCCAGCTCTTTCAGCTCGTCCCACGCAAAAATGACATTATAACCATCTACAAGCAAATATTCCGGTAAATGCTCCTGCGATTTTTTCTTTTTCACCGGTGTAGCAACCGTTCTTGTAGTATCCGATAATTTCCGCTCAATTTTTCCATACGTGCGGATGAAAATCTCTTCCAGTTCTTTCTCTTCTTCCCAGCTTCCATAACCGGCGCCCGGAGCCGTCTTCCCGACAAAATTGCTTCTTCTGCCTGTATTGGAATATTTCTCACCTGCCCCTGGATTCTGATTTCCGGCAGTTTTCAATTCTTTCTCTGCCATCTTTGCTTCTTCTGCCTGTCTCTCGGCAGCCTCTATCCGTGCAAGCTGGCTTTCTATATGCATATGCTCCGGCACTTCATCCCACGGCACATAATAGCCTGCTCCGTGCGAACAGAATACGGAACCTGTCGGATTTTCCATATCACGCTCCGCATCATAGCCAATTGCCTCTATAACTTCTTCTGCATTGTGACAAGGATGGTATCCGGAAAATACGCAAGCAAACCTTCCTTCTCCATGAGAATAAGCTGCAACTTCTCTCTGATAATCGCGCATGGTTGCCACCGGTGCCAGCCCTTTGATCCGTGTCCGATCGCCTTCCTGCTGCGGCGCCTCTGCCTCTGCTGCCAGCCTCTGCATATCATTCAGCGCTCTTCCTGTTACTGAAGCCGGAATCTCAAGTTCAAATGCATAATAAGGTTCCAACAGCACACTGTCCGCCTGCATCAGTCCCTGCCGGATCGCGCGATAAGTAGACTGACGGAAATCACCGCCTTCCGTGTGCTTTAAATGTGCTTTTCCTGCCGCCAGCGTGATTTTCATATCTGTGATTGGCGCTCCAGTAAGGACACCTCTGTGCTCTCTTTCTTCCAGATGTGTGAAAATAAGTCTCTGCCAGTTTCTGTCCAGATCATCCTCACTGCAGATCGTATCAAATGTAAGACCACTTCCTGGCTCGCCCGGTTCCATGATCAGATGCACTTCTGCATAATGGCGCAGTGGCTCATAATGTCCGACGCCTTCTACGCGGTTCGTAATTGTCTCTTTATATACAATATTGCCTTCCCCAAATGTTACATCCACGCCAAAGCGTTCTAAGATCAGCTCATGCAGAATCTGGATCTGCACTTCTCCCATCAGACATACGTGAATCTCCGACAGTTCTTCTTTCCATACAACACGAAGCAGGGGATCTTCCTCTTCTAACTGGCGCAGATTCCGGAGCATTTCCGATACATCGCATCCTTCCGGCAATAACACCTGATAAGTCAGTACCGGTTCCAGCACCGGCTCTACATTCTCCGCTTCCACTCCGAGACCTTCTCCCGGCTTTGTCATACTAAGGCCTGTCACTGCACAAATTGTTCCAGCCAAAACTTCCGGAACTGCCTCAAACTTATCCCCTGAATAAATGCGGATCTGGTTCACCTTCTCTTCCCAGTGTTCACCATCTTCCGGATGATTTTCCAGAACTTCTTTGACTTTCAGTTTCCCGGATGTCACTTTCATATGTGTCAGACGATTCCCTTTATCATCTCTTGAAATCTTGTACACACGCGCGCCAAAATCTGCCGGTTCATCTGCATTCGTTTCCATATACTCTGCCAGCCCGTCCAGCAATTGTTGTACACCTTCGACTTTAAGCGCAGATCCAAAATAACACGGAAATATCTTTCTTTCCATGATCAGTCCATCAATTGTCTCTTCCGTAAGTTTCTCTGCCTCCAGGTACTCTTCCAGCGCCCGGTCATCTCCCATTGCTGCATTTTCATAGAAAGAAGTATCTTTCTCTACATCAAATGCCATAATCTGGTCGTCCAGTCCATTTTTCAGTTCTTCCAGCAGGTGTTTCCTGTCTGTTCCTTCCTGATCCATCTTATTTACAAATAAAAATACCGGTACATTGTAGCGTTTCAGGAGGCTCCAGAGTGTCCTTGTATGTCCCTGGATTCCGTCTGCTCCGTTGATCACAAGAATCGCATAATCGAGGACCTGCAAAGTACGCTCCATCTCCGCTGAAAAATCCACATGTCCCGGTGTATCCAGCAAAGTCACCTGCCACGGATCAAGTGGAAATACCGCCTGTTTGGAAAATATCGTAATTCCTCTGCTCCGCTCCAGTTCATGCGTATCCAGAAATGCATCTTTATGATCCACTCTTCCCAACGTTTTTAATTTGCCACTCAAATACAAAATACTTTCCGAAAGTGTTGTCTTTCCTGCATCAACATGCGCCAGTATTCCGATTGTAATATTTCTCATATTTCCTACACCTGTTTCTTCACTTTCTGTATTATAAATCCAGCTTCTTCCGCACCAGTTCCCTGCGTTTTTCATATTCACTGTAAAATGCATCCCCAGCGGCAAGTTCTGCCTGATATGGTGTCTGATAAAATGTCCGCAAAATGAAAATCTGCAAAATCTTTGCTTCTTCCGCACTTAAATCTGCCATTGCCGTCTCGCATTTTTTCAAAAATGCATGCCAGGAAGTAATATAGTTCTCATATGCTTTGAGATTTGCAATGCCAAGCCATTTTTTCACCTTAATCTTCGTTCGGTCCTTCTTCTGACATTCATGGATCTGCAAAAAATACTTAAATCCATCTTCTTCATAAAATCGTCCAAGTGGAAATAACCGGCAGATTCCCGGACGGAATGCATGAATCTTGCATCTGCCAGCTTCATTTAAGAATGGACAGCCTAACGTCCCGTCATCCATGTCAAGATGCGGCAGGATCATGCCATCCACAACTCCGAGCGCGATCTTTCCTTTCATTAATTCTTCAAATGTCTCACCCAGCCCGGCACTCATCTGCCAGACATCATAAGGATCCAGCACAATAGAATCACCCATACCACGGCAGCACGCAGAACAGCCTTTGCAGTCCTGACAATCTGCTTTTACCATGTCATTTGCCGTATATAAATTACCATCCGAGATTTCTTTCATATCTATGTTTCTTATCATTTTCTTATCCCCTATATGTTTTCGCTTTCTTTTGTCTGTCGGAATCTTACGTTTTACATTATATCTGTGTAATAGAACATGAAAGCACTGTACTTCTTATAGGATAAACGATTGTAAGACTAAATGCCACCCCTTGTTTTACTTTGCAGAAAAATATGCCACATAATAGAAGTTTGTTTTTCAGTTAATAAAAAAATTCCAGAAATTAGCACTCACCTCTTGACAGTGCTAATAATAGATGTTATAGTACAGTTAGAACAAAGGAAGAGAGATAAAAAGCAAGGGTCTTGATTCCAGATGTTCATATGAGACAACAACACATCGGATTCTCCGACAGTGCTTAATTATATTTTATGAATGTCTTTTGAAAGGAGATATGACTTATGATGTTACCTAGTATTTTTGGAGAGAACTTATTGGACGATTTCTTTGATGATGATTGGAATGCATGGGGTTATAGTGACACAAGCCTTATGAACACAGATGTTAAGGAAAACGAAAAGGATTACGAACTGACGATGAGTATGCCGGGCGTACAGAAAGATAATGTAAAGGCTGAACTGAATGATGGTTATCTGACAATCAGCGCAAGCACAGATACGAACAACGATGAGAAAGATAAAGATGGACATTATATTCGTCGTGAACGTTACAGCGGTTCTTGCCAGAGAAGTTTCTATGTTGGCAAAGATGTCACAGAAGATGATATTAAGGCAAGTTTCGAAGATGGCACTTTGAAGATGACCATTCCGAAAAAAGAAGCCAAACCTGCCGTAGAAAATAAGAAACAGATTGCTATTGAAGGATAATGTCAAATTCTTGCTTTTTCTTCTATTTAAGCTTATAAATAATTTATTTAACAAATAGCCTAAAGCCCACGATTTTACTGGGAGTTAGGCTATTTTTCATCTTATAGATATTATCTATTATTTAGTCATTTTATAGATATTATCAATTTGCTTATATTTATATATGAAACTATACTTAAGTGGATACAAAGCGTTCGCTTGAAAGCGAAAAGACAAGGAGGAATGTTGTAATGAAAGCAACAATCAAAAAAATCTCCCTGTTTATGCTCTCACTTGCTGTAGTTCTTACTATGGCAGCTTCTACAGGCATGAACAGTGAGGCGGCTTCGAAAAAGCCAACAAAGATTACCCTCAAAGCTACTTCTAAAACAGTAGATATCAAGGGTAAAGTGAAGGTTTCTGTTAAATCTGTAAAACCTTCTAAAGCAAGCAAATCTGTAACCTACAAATCAAGCAATAAGAAGATTGCTACTGTATCTTCTAAAGGCACTGTTACCGGTAAGAAAAAAGGTACTGTAAAGATCACTGCTACTTCCAAGAAGAACAAGAAAGTAAAATCTACAATCAAGATCACAGTAAAAGATCTGAAAGCTTCTTCTGTTAAGCTGAACACTACTTCCAAAACAGTAGCTTCCGGAAAAACAACAACTTTAAAAGCTACTGTAAAAGGAGCTACAGGATTCTACAACCAGGGTGTTACATGGAAATCAAGCAACACAAAAGTTGCTACTGTATCTTCCAAAGGTGTTGTAAAAGGTATCGCAGCAGGACAGGCTACTATTACAGCTACTGAAAAGGGTGGAAGCAAAAAAGCTACATGCCTTATTACTGTAACTGAGCCGGTGAAAGTTAACAAAGACGCCGGAACTGTTACTTTAAAAGGTATCTTAAATGCTTCTGCATTTAAAAAACCAACTATGCATTATCTCGTGACTGCTAATCTTGGAGCTTCCGGAGGCAATCCGATCTTCACAGGTCTGAATGACCGTATTGATCTGGCAAATGCACTGGATTCTCTCGGAGCAACTGCATGGAATACAAATTCAAAAACTGTATTAGCGAATGGTGAATCTATTGCCGCCGTAAAAGACAAAAAAGGAACAAACGCTAATTATTCTAAACTGAATATCAGCGTTTCCTGGGCAGGACATGATGCTGTAGCAATGCAGGATACTATTAAAAATGCTGACAAGTCAGCATATACAGGAACTATTGTATACGCTAACAGTGGTGCTGTTCAGAAAGCTATCCCATCCGGATGTGAAATCTGTACATCAAGCTGTTATGCAGGTATCTGTGCAAGTGAAGATGTTGCAATGGGTGGAACTACGATTGGAAACTCCGCAAACCTTCCAAAAGCAGGTACTGTTGTAACAATCACAATCGCTGTTGATAGAAACAAAGCTACATACAACTATGTTTCAAAAGAAGAATTAAAAGCTGATATCGACGGAAAACAGGAATACAAATTAATCGACTCCCGTAAAGCTGCTGATTACGCAACAAGCCACATCGCAGGTGCTGTTTCTGCTGATATGGACTGTGTTGTAAACGGAACAGATGAAGCTACTGCAACTGCTAATATTGAAAAAGCAATCGCAGGAGATTCTTCTTCCCAGAAATATGCAATCATCTGCTACTCCGGTAACAGATATGCAAAAGCTGCTACTGACATTCTTGTAAAGAAGGGAGTTAAACTTTCTAACATCACTATCTTAACAGGTGGAATGAAAGAATGGGCAGAAGCTAACTACCTTGTTAAATCTTACAAGTCCACAGGTGGATTTGATTTTGTAAACGGAATGAAATCTGCTCAGTTAGAAGCAAATTTAAATGCAGGCAATACTCCTTTCGTAGTATTTGACCTCCGCGATGTAAATGCTTATGCTGCAGGACATATTTTACAGGCTGTTTCTACACCGCTTCGTGATACAACCGGTGCTGACCTGTCTAACGAGCAGTCTAAAGCAAACCTTCAGGCTGCTGTAACAGCTAACCCGAATAAATTCTATGTTGTAGAATGCTATTCTGGTAACAAATATGCAAACAAAGCTGTCAATTACTTAAAAGAAATCGGTGTAAGTGAGAACAGAATCATTGTTCTCGAAGGTGGAGCTGCCGGATGGACAGGATTCCAGACATCCAGCGTGAAGATTTCTGCTGCCGACTTAAAAGCTGACATCGACAGTACACAGTCTTACAAATTGATCGATGCACGTAAAGCTGCTGATTACGCAACAAGCCACATCGTTGGTGCTGTTTCCGCTGATATGGACTGTGTTGTAAACGGAACTGACGAAGCTACAGCACTTGCAAACGCAAAAGCTACAATCACAGGTGATTCTGCTGATCAGAAATATGCAATCATCTGCTACTCTGGTAACAGATATGCGCAGAAAGCTACTGAGATGCTAATCAAAAACGGTGTTGACCGTGCAAATATCGTTACTCTGTCAGGTGGAATGAAAGGCTGGACAGAAACTAACTACCTTGTTAAATCTTATACTTCTACAAAAGGTAAATTTTCAAACATGGTATGACTGTTGCACAGTTAAAAGCAAACCTTAATGCCGGTAATACTCCATTCGTAGTATTTGACCTTCGTGATGCTGTTGCTTATAATACAAGCCACATCGATGGTGCAATCTCTACACCACTTCGTGAGAGTATTGACGGAAAAGTAACAGATCTGTCAGATGATACATGCAAGGCAAACCTTGACGCAGCTGTTAAAGCTAACCCGAACAAATTCTATGTTGTTGAATGCTACTCAGGTAATAATTATGCTGAAAAAGCAGTAAACTATCTGAAAGAACTCGGTGTAAGCGAAGATAAAGTAATCGTCCTTGAAGGCGGCGCTGCTGCATGGAATGCACAGTAATAAGCAGTATCATTAAACAATTGAATTATTTTTATCAGATAATTGAATCCGGTAAATTCACGAAACGATCCTGTCTCCGGGCAGGATCGTTTTTCTCTATAAATAATTTTCTTTAAACACTTTTGCTTCTTTATTTTCTTATCATATTAAGTATCCATTATTTTATATGTTTTTATAGTTTTTATCTATATATGCTTTTTTATATAGAGACTGTCAATTTGTAAATAAATTCATAAAGATGTATAATTATACTAGAAACTATTAGTTCTGTAATCGCGCTTAGCGCAGGCAAGGAGGGATTGTTATTATGAAAACAACACTCAAAAAAATCTCCCTGTTTATGCTCTCACTCGCTGTAGTTCTCACTATGGCAACTTCTACAGGCATGAACAGTGAAGCGGCTTCGAAAAAGCCAACAAAAATTACCCTCAAAGCTACTTCTAAGACAGTAGACATTAAAGGTAAAGTGAAGGTTTCTGTTAAATCTGTAAAACCTTCTAAAGCAAGTAAATCTGTAACTTACAAATCAAGCAACAAGAAGATTGCTACTGTATCTTCTAAAGGTACTGTTACCGGTAAGAAAAAAGGTACTGTAAAGATCACTGCTACTTCCAAGAAGAACAAGAAAGTAAAATCTACGATCAAGATCACAGTAAAAGATCTGAAAGCTTCTTCTGTATCACTGAACAAAAAAGCAGCTACAATGACACTTGGTTCTTCTACAACTGTAAAAGCAACTGTAAAAGGAGCTGCCGGATTCTACAATCAGGGTGCCACATGGAAATCAAGCAATAGCAAAATCGCTTCTGTTTCCTCTAAAGGTGTTGTAAAAGCTAACGCTTTTGGCGATGCTACTATTACAGCAACAGAAAAAGGCGGAAGCAAAAAAGCTTCTTTCAAAGTAACTGTAGCAATGCAGAAAATTTCCAAAGAAACTTTAAAAGCTGACATTGATGGAACACAGGCTTACAAAATCTTAGATGTGCGTCAGGCTGCAAAATATGCCGAATCACATATCACTGGCGCTGTTTCTGCTGATGTTGACGGTGCTGTAACAGGTGCTGACCTCACAACCGCAACAAACAATATTAAAGCTGCGATCAAGGATGATACAGCAGCAACAAAATACGCAGTTATCTGCAACTCTGGCAGAAGTTACGCACAGGCTGCCACTGAAATCATGGTAAAAGCAGGTATCAGTGGCAAAAATATTTTCACATTAACAGGCGGAATGAGTAAAGATGCCGGTGGCTGGGATTATGATAACTACTGTGTAAAATCTTACAAATCAACAAGTGGATTTGATTTTGTAAATGGTATGACTGTTGACCAGTTAAAAGCAAATCTGGAAGCTGGAAATACTCCATTTGTAGTATTTGACCTGCGTGACGCTGTAACTTATGCTGCAGGACATATTGACGGTGCTGTTTCTACACCACTGCGTGAGAACAACGGTGCTGATCTTTCTGATGAAACATCAAAAGCTAACCTTGAAGCAGCAGTAAAAGCGAACCCGAATAAATTCTATGTTGTAGAATGCTACTCTGGTAACAAATATGCAAACAAATCTGTAAACTACTTAAAAGCACTTGGTGTAAGCGAAGGCAAGATCATTGTTCTTGAAGGTGGTGCTTCTGCATGGAACGCTGCCGGAAATACAGTTGTTAAAAGCACTGTTCCGGTAAGCGTAGACAAAGCTAACAAGACAATCTCTGTATATGGTGTACTGAACGGTAAATACTTAGAAGAGCCAACAAAACACTATATGTCCACAACAGGATGCTCACTTGGAAATCAGTGCCTGTTCGAAGGATTATGCGATCGTCTTGACTTTGCTGACGCAATGGCAGAGCTTGGCGGAACACCATGGAATACAACTCCTGGTGGACACAAAATCAAATCTGGTGAATATATTACCCCAGAAAATGGTGACAACAAAGACTACACTCATGTAGACGTTAACGTATCATGGGGAGACAAAACAGTTTCCATGGCTGATACTTTAACATCTGTAGATGGCAGCCCGGTTACAATCGATGAAGTATTCTCTAACAGCAAAGACGTATCTGCTTCTTACAAATCAGGATGCCTGCTCTGCACATGCAGCTGCTACGCAGGTGTTGTAACAAACGAAGATATGCCATTTGTTTCCGGTGCTGATATTAAGACAATGGGTAACAAAGACGTACTTCCTAAAGCCGGAACAATTGTTAAGATTACTGTAACATTAAAATAATCAAATACATGAAATTATAAGCAAGTCTTATATATTGAAGTATTTTGAACGGTCTTGCCTTTCTGGCAGGACCGTTTTTAAAAAGGAGGATTTATGCACATACTGAAAAAAATAAATCATCTTTCCCGGCTCGTCATAATTGCGATTACTGCACTGTTCTTAAGCGCAGGTATGATTTTATTTGCGAATCCGGTACACGTAATGGCAGCCACTTCCATCAGCGATAAAACCGGTCTGGAAAATTTCATTACCCAAAATGGCGGTACATACACCTCGCCAGATGATTCAACGGTAAAACTTACAAGTGATCTGACCTGCTCGGATTATCTGATCACTTATCTGACTCAGGATCTGACACTGGATCTTAACAACCATTCCATTTTATTTGAAAAAGCAAATGGATTATCTGTGCGTGGCTCCGGATCAGATAACCTTGCCGTTTTCCGGATTGTAAATTCCGGTGGAGACAGATCGAAAGCAACTATATCTACCTCCGGTCAATATCCGAACACACAGGAGATCACTACCCTCAATGTTGCCGGGGCATTGGAACTTTCTGATATAACTATCGCCAACCAGGCAACCGGTGGTTCCGGCAATCCAATGGCAATTCAGCAGTCTGTGAAAGGCTCTGATCTTAAAATAACTGACTGTACGGTCACAAGCACAGGTTCCTGCTATTATATGCTCTACGGAAATGCAGCATTTCATAACTGCAGTGCCATTTCCTCCGGAAAATATGCAACTGTTCTTCTGGAAAACCAGGGAACACTGACACTGGATGACGGCACGTACTCGCAAACCGCCTCTGCACCTGCCGTAAAGGTAAATGGCGGCGCAATTGAAGGTGATGCCACTCTTTCCATTGAATGTGGCACTTATCAGGGTGCTCCTGCTCTTGATATTTCCGGTGGAAGAGCGGTCACAAGTATTGCATGTGGAACTTTTATTTCTACAAGCTCTGAAATCGAACCGATTCAGCTTACAAATAATGCTCCGGAGATCAAATGGGACTTTGATTCTACTAAATACGAGCTTGCGAAAAATGGTTCTACATGGAAAATTGCATCAAAACCGAAAAATCCTGTTGACAATTCAAATGACAAACCGTCAAAGCCATCTACGCCGTCGAAACCTTCTACACCAGCAAAGCCGAAGGTTGTTTCTACAAAGCCGAAAATTGCGAAACTGACTCCTAAGAAGAAATCTCTTTCTGTCAAATTTGCAAAGAAGCCGTCCGGCTACTATGGCAAAGCATATCAGATTGCCTACCGTGTAAAGGGTACAAAAAAATGGAAAACTATTACGACGGGCAAGCAGACCAAAACACTGAAATCTCTGAAAAAAGGAAAGAAATATCAGGTTCGCGTCCGTGCTTATAAAAAGGTGAGTAAAAAAATCTATTTCAGTAAATGGAGCAGCATTAAGACTTCTGGAAAAATTAAGTAATAAGGAACATCTGTTCTGCATTTCCTGTCATACATACCGGGGGAACTTAATACAAGTATTATAAACGAGCCAGTATAACATCAATTATTATACTGGCTCATTTTCGTTCTCTTTTATTTATTAAAAAATCAATTCCAAATCACCTAATCTTGTTCTGGCTTCACCCAGTTCTCGACTAAATCAATATCCCGTCACAGTGATCTACTTCATGCTGAATAATCTGTGCGACCCAGCCAGAATATTTCTGCTTTTGTTTCTTCATATTTATATCCTGATATTCCACTTCTATTTCCTGATATCTTGTGCAGCTTCTCACTCCAGGCAGCGAAAGACACCCCTCCTCTGTGTCATATCTCCCTGATTTTTTTATGATTTTCGGATTGAACATTGCCACATTCATAAATCCCATATTCACTGCAATTATCCGTTTCTTCTCACCGATCATATTTGCAGCCATGCCAACACAGCCTTCTTCGTGTGCTTTTAAAGTATCCAGCAGATCGACTGCGATCTGTCTATCCTTTTCTGTTGCCGGCTCTGATTTCTGACTCAAAAACACCGGATCATGCATTATCATTCGTACCATTTTTTATTCCCCGCTTTCTTAAAATTCCTCTGTAACGCTTCCATACATATTCTGATTATAATAACTTATATAATGTTGAAACTAAAACATCTAACTATTTTTTATAAAAAGCTCGTCTTCCATATTGGAATTGCGTTAATGACTGGTTCTTCATACGGATGCACTTCCTTGATTGCCTGAATCGTCCGCTCTACCGCTTCTGCATAGATTGTCACTTCTACTTTTGCCTCCGGCTCGCTGCTTATTTTCCCATTCTCGCCAATATACGGATCACATCCATCTAACGGTCTCCAATATCCCGTCACCTGACTTACTGACATGCAGGAATCATAATTCCCAATATGTCCGGCGTCCACTTTCTGCAACGCTTTCTGTAGTTCCAATATTTTCGTTTCCGGAATAAAAATCTCTAATTTGCAATATTTAAATTCCATAATTTTTTACCTGCTTTCCTGATTTTATTTATCACTAAATCTAAATAAAACCATAATATAAATTATTTTATGATCAGCCTATATTATTTCAAATTTCAATCCATTTCCCCGTGAATGTATTTTCCATCCTAAACCACCCGGCAAAATTTTTGCTATTTTCAAAAAATCTATTATTTTTCCAGAACTACACTCATCTCGTGCCACTCTTCGCCGCCCCAGACAGAGTCAGATATGCCACGGTCAATAAAGCCAAATTTTTCATACATCTCTACTTTCGCATCCAGGCAGGTAAGAATAATCTCGCTGCGCCCTTTCGCCTGTTCTCTCTGCAAATACACGGCAACCAGTTCTCTTGCAAGTCCTTGTCTACGGTATTCCGGCAAAACATCCAGTCCCAGCAGCATAATATTTTTCCCGTTCGGGTTATGTAAACCGGCGTCAGTAAAAAATTCATCCCGAAGTTTTGGCTCGTCTGTCGCAAGTCCGTTCAAAAATCCGGCAATCTTTCCATTTCCCTTATCTACTGCAACGAGAAATAGTTCCGAAATATCCCTGACTCTGTCACACATGTTTTTCTCAGAGCAGGCTTCATTTGGTGGAAAACAGATTCGTTCAATCTCTGCTGCCTGTTCCGCTTCTCCTTGTTCTATATTCCGAAATTCAAATCTTTCATAAAGTGCTTTTTTATCCATTGTTTTCCTTTCCTTCTCTTATTCATTATATAATTACACTGGCAATGTTAAATATTTCTTTCTTCTATAAGCAAAACTGTAACATCATTTACATTCGTTCCGGTCGGACCTGTTTTTATCAGTCCATCACATTTCTCCAAAGTTGCGTACGCATTATTATTACGAAGCTCGTGGTAAATATCTGTCTTATGTTTTCGCAATATTTCGCAAGTCTTTCCATCCACATAACCGCCTGCGGCATCCGTCGGACCATCAGTTCCGTCACTTCCAATGCTGAAAAGTGCTACGCCTTCCATTCCATCCAAACCGATTGCCGCCGACAGCGCCAGCTCCTGATTGCGCCCACCTTTTCCGGTACCATGTAAATGTACAACCGTCTCACCGCCTGCAATAAATGCAAGCTTATTTGTATTCTTCTGCTGTTCATTTTGCTGCATATTCTGCGGAATATCTCCACACCTATTTCCTTGCATATTACAACAGTGTGTTTTCGCAATCGATGCGAGAAACGCCCCTGCTTCTTTCGCTTCGCAGTCCAGCCGGTCTGTTAAAATGACCGACTCATAGCCCAGTTCCTCACAAGCCTCCTTTGCAGCTGTGCAAAGCGCACTTACACTTCCACTGATGACCGTCTCGACATTGTGCAATTCTTTCGGCGTTTCCTTTTTCAGCAGCTCCTTTATGGAATCCTTCAGCTTTAATCCATACCTGTCTGCAATCTCCAGTGTTTCCTCACAGGTACTCTGATCCGCACATGCCGGACCGGATGCAATCATATCCAGCGGATCGCCGATAATATCACTGAGCACAATCGAAAATATCTTCGCCGGTGCGACATGCTGAGCAAATCGACCGCCTTTTACCGCCGACAGGCGTTTTCGTATCGTATTCATTTCTTTAATATTTGCGCCACTGGCAAGAAGCTGCTTTGTAACATCTTCCAACTCTTTGCCGGATACAAGCGGCTTCTCAAATAATGCCGATCCACCACCGGAAATCAGAAATAATACTACATCCTCCGGACTCAGCCCTGCCGTCATGTCAAGTATCTTCTGCGTTCCTTCAAACGAATTCTCATCCGGAACCGGATGTCCTGCTTCCAGGCATTCTACGTGCTGGATTTCTCTCTTTACATGGTCATATTTTGTCAGAACGATTCCGCCATCCAGCCGATCATCCAATATTTCTACTGCCGCCTGCGCCATCTGCCATGCAGCTTTCCCGATTGCAACAAGATATAGTTTTCCACTATCATCCACAACCGAACGGAATCTATCCCCGGTCAGCACAGCTTTTACCGCCTCGTCCGGGAGAACACTGTGGAGTGCATAACGGATAATGTAATCGGATTGTTGTCTAAGTGTCATAATATTGGCTCCTCTATCCTTGCTTTCTCTTAAATATTTTTCTATATTAAATTCGTTAATGCTCTTCAATTCATGGCTCAAAACTAACACCTCATATATTATCTCTAATTAAATATATTTTTACAAATTTTGCCTCTCCAATATTATACAGGAAATTATTTATAATTAATATATCAATAGAAAAAACGTTTTTCGTTTGTGTTTCTTTGATAGTTATGGCATAGCAAAACAGGTATACGATAAAGCGACTTTTGTAAGCTTTAAAACAAATAAAGACAGCAAAAAACTTGCCGCCTTTAACCTTTTACATCATTCTTAAATATAAATAGATTACATTGATTTTAGTTTCCATATACATTAACTTTACAATCTTTCTCAAACACCCACGCACCCAAATTGGGTATACTTGTACTTTTAATGCCGTATTCTTTTACATCACTCTCAAACTTAATGGGGAGGATCTTAATGTATGCTATAGTTTATATGTTTTCACATCAATTTCAAGTTCTTTTTTTATAACCGATTACTTATCAGTTTTAGTACCATACATTTTTACATCATTTTCAAACGCATCTTGACATATTCCATACGAACATCGGTTTCAGTACCATACATTTTTACATCATTCTCAAACATTACTTTGCATCCTTTCTATCCATGTCCAGTTTCAGTACCATACATTTTTACATCATTCTCAAACTACCGCCGGTTTGGAGTTCCCGATCACATCGTTTCAGTACCATACATTTTTACATCATTCTCAAACATTGGTGCCGATCGGGTTTGCTTGTGAGCCGTTTCAGTACCATACATTTTTACATCATTCTCAAACAGATGGAACAGAGACTATGAATTTACCAAAGTTTCAGTACCATACATTTTTACATCATTCTCAAACTGGTCTACTACTTGACGTTGCTCCAACAATGTTTCAGTACCATACATTTTTACATCATTCTCAAACGAAGCTGTTCCTGTATTCCAGTGCATTGCGTTTCAGTACCATACATTTTTACATCATTCTCAAACGCACACGGAACTCATATACGTTCGTTCCAGTTTCAGTACCATACATTTTTACATCATTCTCAAACTTCCCTGTTGATTATTGTGGAGTTAGACATGTTTCAGTACCATACATTTTTACATCATTCTCAAACCGATTCTTTGTGTACCGTCTATAAGAAATCGTTTCAGTACCATACATTTTTACATCATTCTCAAACCTCAAATTCAAAAATGAACCGTCATCATCTGCGCAAAACAAGGTACTCAAACACATTTAATAGATTTCACATTGATCTCTATCTATAATATACCTTAATCCCTCTCCCATGCAATCTTTTACACAATTTTCTACAAATATCAGTTTTACTTCCTGATGAATTGCTTCTTGGATAAGTTTTTGCATTTGCAAATCTGACAAATAGCTCCGGAGATTTACAAATACAAAAATCTTATACTTCATGACTACCGTTGCAACTTTAATATAACGAATCAGTTTTTCAAAATAATCTTCCTCTATTATTTCATGCTGTACCTGTAATGCTTTAAATATTGCCATCCAGTCAACATCTTCTGTAAATGTAAGTATATAATCTGTTTCCTGTTCTAATTCTAAAATATATTTTTGTATACTTTATAATGGTATCGTAATTTAAGACACTTTCCGAGACATTTTATAATGAATCTGAT
>OLPL01000355.1_pt1 | contig 35348 bp, 32 predicted proteins | sample 1673211 | NCBI WGS metagenome assembly OLPL01 (sample SAMEA3136766, study PRJEB25190) | human gut metagenome | reverse complement strand
TTTGCGAGGATGGAGCCGCGGCTGTATCCGAGCGCGCGGAGCGTGCCGATCTGTGTGCGTTCATCGTCGATCATACGGGTCATGGTGGTGGAGCAGACGAGCGCCGCGATGAGGAAGAAGAAAATGGGGAAGAGCCCCGAGAGCTTTTCGACGATGGTGGAGTCGCTTTCAAACGAGACGTAGCCGGCGTTTGTGTCGCGCGTTAAAACGTAGAGCTCCGGCTTCTTTAAATCGGCGAGCTCTTGTTTGGCGTCGACGATTTTCTGTTCGGCGTCGGAGATTTGCTCGTCAAATTCCTTTTTGCCGTCCTCGTAGTCTTTAAGGCCGTCTTCGTATTCGGCTTTGCCGTCGGCGAGCTCTTTTACGCCGTCGTTGTACGAAGCGAGGCCCTCGTTGTACTCTTTGATGCCGTTTTGAAACGTGATGAGCGAGTTATACGCTTCGTCAAGCTTTGCGGTTTGCGTTTTTCTCTGATATTCAAGTTGTGCTATGCCGTCGGTGTAATCGTTTTGGCCGACATCGAGCAACGTGCGCATTTGCGAGAGAGCGGTTTCGGCTTCATCGAGCTGCTTGCCGGTCTCTGTGAGCTGCGCTTCCTGCGCGGTGAGGGCGGCATCCTGTTCGTTTAATACGGCTTCGGCATCGTCGAGCTGCGTCTGATTTTGATTCAAAGCGGCGCGCTGCATATCGAGCGCCGTTTGCTGCGCTTCGGCTTCTGCCGGGTCGAGCGTATCTTTTACGGCATCAAGCTGCGCCTGCGCTTCGTCGAGCGCGGCAAAGCCCGCCGTGAGCTGCGCTTTTTTCTCGTTTAAGTCGGCGCGTGCGGCGTCGATTTGTGTGCGGGCGTCCTTTGCGGCGGCAAGACCCACTTCATACTGCTCTTTGCCGGATGTGAATTCGGCATATTTTTCAGTGTAGAGCTTTTCGTTTTCCTGCAGCTGCGCGTAACCGGCGTCGATCTGCGCCTGACCCTCCGCAAGGGCATCCTCTAATTGCTGCTTGCCGCTGTAATATGCGTCAAAGCCGCTTTGCAGGGCGCTTTCCCATGAAGTGAAGCCGGGCTGAATCTGCTCTGCGCCTGCATCCAACTGTGCTTTGGCATCGTCCAATTGCTTTTTCGCGTCGAAAAGTTCCGTTTCGCCGGAGGTGATGGTCTCTTTTGCATCGTCAAGCTGTGTTTTGGCGTCGGCAAGCTCCGTTTCGGCTTCGGCTTTTTTGTCGTTCAGTTCGTTCTCGGCGTCTGAAATTTCGGCTTTGCCGTCGGACGTAAGACGATCAAAACGCGTGTTGACGGAAGCGGTGGCGGCGGCTTCGACAGTATCGGAGAACGTATCGATGTAATCGTCGTAGGCGTCGCTGTATAGCGGGAATTCATCGGTGCAGGTAACGTATAATTCTGTGTAATACTCGAAATCGAAGCCGTCCTCCGGGATGAGAACGAAGCCCTGCAGTGTGCCGTCGCCAAGCGACGTGGTGCCGCGCAGCGTGTGGATGTACAGCGGAGAATCTGCAAGGCCGACCACGGTGTAGGTGCTGTATTTGAAGTTTTTCTTCGTATCTTCGTCGTTGGAGTCTGAAATTTCGATCGTTTGTCCAATCATGTCTTCCGAAAAGCGACTGGAATCTATAAGGCACTCACTGCCGTTTTCAGGCATACGTCCGGCAGTGAGCACAGGCTCGTTGATGTTATCTGTCAGCATATGTGCACGGTAAACGCGCTCTTTGTTGTCGTGCTGCCAGATGAAATCGGCATTCACACTGCCTGCGGCGGCAACCACACCGTCGGCTTTCTGCACGGCGGCAACGTCGTCCGCATCAAAGCCGATGGTGGAGATGAGGCGAAGATCGTAGAGTTTCGTATTTTTCACATAGGCGGTCTCGGTGGCGGACATGATGGGACGGGTATCTCGCAGACCCGTGAGAAACGCTACACCCAGCATAATGATGAGCAGGATAGCGATATACCGCCCAAGGCTGCCCGAAATGCTGCGCCGCGTGTTTTTTCTGAGTGCTTTTGTCATGCGTTTTCCGGCTCCCTTCGCGTTACCATTCAATCTGTTCCACGGGCGTGATGTGCTCGTTCATGCGAACGGAGTAAATGTGGCCGCTTTTTACGCGGATGATGCGGTCTGCCATGGCGGCAAGCGCCGCATTGTGCGTGATGATGACGACGGTCATGCCGTCGCGGCGGCAGGTATCCTGCAAAAGCTTTAAAATAGATTTGCCGGTCTCGTAATCGAGTGCGCCGGTGGGCTCGTCGCACAGAAGGAGCTTCGGCTTTTTGGCAAGTGCGCGGGCAATGGAAACACGCTGCTGTTCACCGCCCGAGAGCTGTGCGGGAAAGTTCTGCATGCGGTCATGGAGACCGACGGCGCGGAGCACGTCTTCGGCGGGGATGGCATCGGTGCACAGCTGTGCCGCAATTTCCACGTTTTCGAGCGCCGTTAAATTCGGGATAAGGTTATAAAACTGGAAGACAAAGCCGATGTCATAGCGTCGATAGTTTTCAAGCTGGGTGCGGTTAAAGTGGCTGATGTCGCGTCCGTCCATGCGGACGGTGCCTTTAGACAGCGTATCCATGCCGCCGAGGATATTTAAAAGCGTCGTTTTTCCCGCGCCGGATTCACCGACGATGACGCAGAATTCGCCCTTTTGAATTTCAAAGCTTGCATCGGTTAAGGCGTGCACCTCTACGTCGCCGGTTTTATAAATTTTCGATACATTTTCAAATTCTACAAATGCGCCCATCGTACCGTCTCCTTATACTGCGTTGATTTCTATATTAAAGTATAACAGAAGCGAGGGAAAAAGTCATGGACAGAATATGAAAATTCAGTTGATTTTTAGAGGGGATTTTCGACTTTTGCGGGCGAATGCGGCTTTGCGGAGACCGACCGGCGCATCCGCAAGGCGTTTACGAAAATGGTGCTCAATAAAAAAACAAATCAAATTTCCGTGCGGGAAATTTGTGAGGCGACGGGCATCAACCGCTCATCGTTTTACCTGCACTATGCGGACATACCCGCGCTGATAACAGCGATCGTATGGGAGAAATGGACGGAGTCCGTAGAGCGGATACACGAAGAGATGCACGGCGACCCGAATATCTTCTCCGAAGCATATGTGGCGGCGACGCTGCGCGAGGCAAAGCGCGACAGGGCGTTTTACCGGGCGTATTTTGAGAAATTCGGCACGGCAGAACTGGAAAAAGGCTATCAGACGCTGTTTGAAAACGTCTTCAAGCCTTTTTTTCGGCGGCTCGGCATTGAGAGCGAGCACTGCATGGAATATCATTTTGAATTTGTGAAAGCGGGGTACTTTGCCGTGACGCGCAAATGGCTTTTGTACGGCTGTCCGGAAACGCCGGAAGAAATGGCGAAGATCATAAAAAGAAGTATGGCGGCGATACCCGATGACCTGCCGCCGGTCCCGGACGAATTATTTATTTGAAAAGCTCGGGGTGCATGCGCACATAGTGGAATAAATATTGCTGCGCGATGCCGGCGTTTTCACTGAAATCTGCGGGGGAAAGTCTCGGCAAAAGCGATACGGCGCGCTTCATCCACACGTCCATCGGGAAGCACTCCGTGCGGTGCAGACCGTAGAGCAAAGCGCAGTCCGCGACTTTTGGGCCGACGCCTGAAATCGTCTGCAATTTCGCTTTGGCATCGGGAAGCGGCATTTTGCGCACGGCTTCTAAATCGATCTCGCCGGAAGCGATGCGCTTTGCGGCATCGATGAGATATTTCGCGCGAAAGCCCGCGCGCAGCGGAGCGAGGTCTTCCGGCGTGCAGGAGGCCAATTTTTTCGGTGTCGGGAATGCGTAGCGGGTCTCGTTATGATAAAGAAACGGCTCGCCGAAATGCAGACACAAGCGCTCTATAATGCCCTTGATGCGCGGAATGTTGTTGTTCTGCGAGATGATGAACGAGCACAGCGCCTCAAACGGCTCCTGCTTTAAAATGCGGATGCCGCCCGCGAATTCGGCGGCTTCTTTCAGCGCGGGGTGCAGAGCGGAAAGCACTTCGCGGGACTTTTTGTAATCTGTGTTAAAATCGAAATAATCAAACCAAATGTCACGAAATTCCTGCTCGGTGCAGTCTAAAACGAGGTCGTTATTTTCATCTTGATAGACGGTCAGCCCGCGGGAAAATGCCACACCGCGCCATGCGGGAATGTTGTTTTCGAGCATGACGGGATAAAAGCGGAACGACTGCCCGCAGTCGAGCGTTTGGGCGAGGTTTAAAACGCCATCGGGCGGGGTGAAGCGCATCAACGGTTTTTGCCTTCCGTTTTGGTGGTGACGGTGGGCTCTCGGCTCGTCAGATACGTGATGGCACGCTCAATGGCATCGCGGGAATTGCCCCAGTCGCCGCCCGCATTGCGGTAATCGAACATGCGGCAGAAATGGGTGGTGTCGGCCTTGACGGTATCGAGATAGTTTTTCGCAAGGCGCTTGGTTTCTGCCGCAAACGGCTGAAAGTTTTTACGCGGCATTTTCTGCGCAGCAGCCAAAATGAAGCTGTAATGCGGCAGGCAGATGTGCGTCTGCTCGCTGTACAGTGTGCGGAATTCCGGCTCACTCTGCCAGAGCTTGATAACCGTGGCGCTGAGGTGCTGCATGTTTTTCTCAACGTTTTCGCAGACAAAGCAGCTGTGCGCGCGGCGATCTGCGGCGGCGAGAATTTTTTTCGGCGCGAGCTTGTCGTCCTCGGGCAGGATATCTTTGCCGGCTTCGTCTAAGAGACTTTCGAGAATAAGGGCGACGGACAGGCGGCTGCCGCGCTGTAAGATCTGCTCAAAATGTTGGTGGCAGAAGCCGAGACGGTTCGTTTCCACGCGCACGTCGGGCTCCATCATGGCCGCGCCGGTAATGTAGGTGGCCATGCGGTCCTCGAGCATGTCGCGCATGCGGCAGAACGGACAGCCGTCCTTCGGCTCGAAAATTTCACTGATCGGTATAGAGCAAATGTCTTCACGCATTTTGGATTCCTCTTTTCTTATAGTTGTATACAGTGCATGTTTATCCGAAAAATGTCTTTTGTTTTAATTGCCGTGGCTTACGGTTTGTGCGGCTCCGCTTTTTTGTGGGACACGTCTAAAAAGTGCGCAGCTTTCCGGTGTCTTTCTGCTCGCTATTTTCATTTTACACGATTTTAGGTGAAAAAACAACCGTGTAAAGCCTGCCGCCTTGCTTTTTTTCACAAAATGTGCTTAAACGGAAAATTCCACCGCCCAGGATTTCGCCTAAATCGTTCTAATTTGGAATAAAAACGCTGTTTTTCGCAAAAACACCATATATAGGGACATTTTTTCGGGCAAACACAAGGCTTTTCACGCAAATTTTACACACGGTTTATAGTGCGTATTCTGTGAAAAAACGGTAAAAAGCGGCATTTTCGACGGAATAGTTTACATAATATTTTACATTGTGAAAAGCTGTGGAAAGTAAAAAGAGCACCGAAAGCGGGTTTTTAACACTTTCCACAGAGTTTTCCACAGCTTAAACGGAAAACGCTGTGGAAAGCTCGCTGTGTGTATACTTCTGCCGTGCATATTACAGATTGTATAAATGTAAAGGCCAGCTCATATACAGCAAGATGTGAGAAGATATGCAATCCGGATGAATAATTATGCCAAGCAAAATGGACACGCAAAAGTACCGTCAAAATGACGAAAAGAGCGCGGCGAAAAAACTGCCCAAAAACACGGCGGTTTTAGGCGTAAAAACCGCCTGCAAAAACCGCGCTAAATTGCGCGTTTCGGTTGCAATGGCAAATATAAGTATGCTATAATCTACTATATACTGCGATAGTATTGCGAATTTCGGCCGCAGACGTGTTCTGAAGCCGCGGAAAGGAATAGGTTTGTTCATGGAAAACGAGAGAGAAAGAGATGTCATAGCAGGGCGCAATGCCGTTACGGAGGCGCTTAAAGCGGGCAGACCCATTGACAGCATCCTTGTGCGGCGCGGGGAGAAAAACGGTTCGGTATCGTCCATTCTCCGCATGGCAAAGCAGGCGGGCATCCCGGTAAAGGAAGTGGATTCCCGTAAGCTGGACGGCATGTGCGGCGGCGAAAACCACCAGGGTGTCATCGCCATGGCGGCGGTGCACGCGTTCTCCGAGGTGGAGGATATTTTTGCGCTGGCGGAAAGCCGAAATGAGCCGCCGTTTATCCTCGTGTGCGACGAGATTGCGGACCCGCATAACCTCGGCGCGATTCTCAGAACGGCGGAATGTGCGGGCGCACACGGCGTTGTTATCCCGAAGCGCCGCAGCGTTGGCCTTACGGCGGCGGTCGGCAAGGCTTCTGCGGGCGCGGTGGAATACGTCCCCGTGGCGCGTGTGACGAATATTGCGGTATTTCTTGAGGAGATCAAAGCGCGCGGCGTTTGGGTATACGCCGCGGATATGGACGGCACGGATTGGTGCCAAACCGATTTCTCCGGCCCGGCAGCGCTTGTTGTCGGCTCCGAAGGCTTCGGCGTGTCCAGACTTGTGAAAGAAAAATCGGATTTTATCGTTTCTCTGCCGATGAAGGGCAGAATCAATTCGCTGAACGCTTCGGTGGCCTGCGGCGTGCTTTGCTATGAGATTGCGCGGCAGCGCGCGGGCATCAAGGCCAAGGGCTGAGGCGAAAAAGAAAGGACCCAAAACCATGAACGATGAGAGCAAATTCTCGGTGGACGAGATATTGGAAGCGGAGCGCAAGGCGAAAGCCAACGGCGCGCCGGAAGAGTCGGAAAAAACAACGCCCGGGGTGACGGAAGAACCCGACGCTGTGACGGAGCCTGAAACGGAGCAGCCCGTAGAGGAAGCCTCGGCAGAGGTAGCACAGCCCGCGCCGGAAGCGGAACCGCAGCCGGTGGAGGTGAAAGAAGACTCCCCGTGGGATACCTACGAGGAGGAAGAAGAGCCCGGAAAGAAAAAGAAGAACAAAAAAGAGAAGAAAGAGAAAAAAGGTTTTTGGGCGCGCCGCCGCGAAAAGAAGCAGAAGGAGGTTTTTAACGAAGCCGAAGACATGTACTACGGCATCCAGTTAAAACCGATTGACGAATACACCCGCGGGTTTGATGCCACAGGGGAGATTTCCACGCAGGACGAGGGCTACCGCAAGCTGTTTGACGAGAACACCGCGGAGCTTGACGACGAAGTGGCAAAGGACTTTGAGCGCCTGCAGAAGGAGCGTCGCCGTCGTGTGGCCGAGGCCGTAGAGACGGCCGGTGTGGATCTTTCCGCTGTGGAAGACGAGCTGGGCATTGTGGCCCCGGTGCCGGTCTCCGTTGCGATGAATGACCCGAACGCTGTGGTGCCGGAAAACAAAAAGACGAAGGACAAGGTGCAGAATTTCCAGACGGCGATGCTGCAGGACGCGCAGACGCACACGATGGAGATTAAGCTTGACCTTGAAAATGAGACGTTTGGTTTGCAGCAGGCAAAGGTGGTGCCGGAGGTGAGCGAGGATTCCGTGCGCCGCATTCTGGAATCTGTGCAGGCGGAAAACGCGGCAAAGCAGGCTGCACAGGTGCAAAATGCCGAGCAGCAGGCTGCGGCAGCGCCGAAAACGGAAGAAAGTGACGCGCCCGAGATGGCGTTTAAGGATATTTCAAGCAATGGCCCGGAGCCGGAGGAAGAGCCGCAGGCGGAAGAAGGCATGGACATTGCTTCCGGCGAGCAGCTGCCCGAAGCACAAGCGCCGAAAGCGGAAAATGTGCAGGCTGCGGAAAGCGCCGAGAACGCCGGCGAAGAAGCGGCAGAGCCTGCGCAGCAGAAGATCTCCGTGCCGGTAACGGACGTGACGCAGTACAGAAAGCGCGACTTGCCGGTGCACATCATCAACGCGGATGTTTTGCAAAGTGCACTGCTGAGCGAAGCACGCGTGTATTCCGACGACGAGAACGTCAGTGCGGCCGGTGCGCACCGCTTTAAAATTCGCTTTGCGGAAAAGCCGGACGAAGCGCCCGAAAACACGGAAGCCGCCGAAAACAGCGACGAGCTCATCGACGATTACACCGGCCCGGCAGACGCAAAGAGCGTGGCGCACGACCTGCGCACGACGATGCGCGAGCTGACAATCCGCATGCTTGCAACGGGCGTGAGCACTGCAGTGCTCATTTTGGCGTCGCTCATTGCGGAATCCGGCTTCAATGCCAATAACACGGAGACCGCCGGTGCAGTGGGATACACCATCTTATCGCTTGTGCTGCTGCTAGTGGCCATCGGCTTCTGCGCGAAAACGATTTTAAACGGTCTGAAGGCACTGTTTGAGTTCCGCGCGAATTCGGATTCTGCCGCTGCGGTAGCTTGTGTGGCGGTTTTTGTGCAGACGCTCTGCACGCTGTTTGCGCCGGCTGCGCTCAGCATGGGTAAAATCCACCTTTACGCCGGTATTGCGGCGGGTATTCTGTTCCTGAATACCGTCGGCAAGCTGACGATGCTGCGCCGCATCCACTCGAATTTCCGCTTTGTGTCTTCCCGCGAGCAGAAATATGCGGTGCGCGTATTTGACGATTACAACACGTCTTTAAAAATGGCGGGTTCCTCCGTCATTTCGCAGCCTGCAATCGCGTATCAGCAGAAAGCGGGCTTCTTAAAGCGCTTCTTACAAATTTCCTATGAGCCGGACCCGGCAGAGACCTCTTCGCAGGTTTTGGCGCCGGTGGGCCTCATTTCCTCGCTGCTTCTGTGCGTGGTGGCGCTTGTCATCACGAAAGATGCGTCCCTTGCCATTACGGCTTTGGCGGCTTCCTGCTGCGTGTGTGTAGCGGTGATGAACATGCTGGCCGTAAACCTGCCGGTGAGCCGTCTTTCCCACCGTCTGCGCCGCCGCGGCGCGATGGTCTCCGGCTATGAAGGTATCAAGCGCATGAGCGCCGTAAATGCCGTTCTGGTTGATTCCACAGAGCTTTTCCCGCGCGGCACGGTCGTTTTGAACGGGGTGAAGCCGTTTAAGCAGGAGGGCCTTGAAGAAGCCGTTTTGGCTGCCGGCACGTTGGTGCAGCAGCTCGGCGGCCCGCTTTGCGGCGTGTTCGAGCAGGTGTTCAGCGAGCATGAGGGCGAGCTTCCGGAGGTCGAAAAGGCCGCATTTGAGGCCGGAAACGGCGTTGTGGGCACGGTAGACGGCAAAGAGGTGCTCATCGGCTCCCGCACGCTTTTGACTGCGCACGGTGTGGAAGCGCCGGAGCAAAATGTGGAGAGTCAGTACACGACGGGCAGCCGACAGATCTTGTACATTGCAATGGGCGGCGAGCTTTACGCCATGTTCATCCTGACCTATAACGCAGACCGTAAGAAGAAAGCGGAGCTGCAGAACATGGAAATGAACGGCGTTTCGCTCATTCTGCGTTCGGCAGACCCGAACCTTACGCCGCAGTTCATTTCGCGCCTGTTCGGCATTGACGCCACGGCGGTGAATGTCATCGGCGCGGGCCAAGACGGCCCGGCAGACCACCTTGTGAACGACACTGCAGACCGCGTGGACGCCTATGCCGCCACAAAGGGTCGTGTGGAATCCATGATGAGCCTTGTTTCCACGTGCATTGATGAAAAGAAGAACATCAGCTTCATCGTCGCCATGCAGAACGCGGCGGTCGTCATCGGCTTTGTGCTTGTGGCGTTCCTCACGTTCGTTGCGGGCGTGGAGCAGATTTCCGCATTTGCGCTCGTCATCTACGAGCTGTTCTGGGTGCTCGCCACCGTGTTGGTACCAAAGTTCAGAAATAAAGTAAAATAAGGTTCGAAATTGAAAATCTCTCTCGGCGCAACCGAGAGAGATTTTTTACGTTATTCTGTAATTTTGACGCGGATACTGCCGCTGAGTGTGCTGACTTTGCATGTGCCTGTGCCGCTGTTGAAAGGGACGTCTGTTTTGCCGTTGCTTAACGTGCCGGTTACATTACCGCTGAAGCTTTCGTTGCGGAAATGTAGGTCACGCGACCGTCTTCCTCGGAAGCGGTCTTTTGCAGGTAGTCTTTTTGCTCTGTTTCCTTTACGGTACGGGTCACACCGGGGCGCGGCCGGTTCAGCGTTTCACCGATGTCAGATCATAACTAACTTTGGTAATGATTAGAACGTAAAAAGAAAATGTCAAGGTTTCAAAGAAAAATCGGCACGGTGTACCTGCCTTTGGCGTAAACTGGTTTAAGATACACCTGCGGGTGTGCCTTGGGAACGGAAAGGGGGTGGTGGCATTCGTATCGTTTCGCCGCCCGTGCCGCTGACGTTTTGCTTTGAGACCGTAGGGCATTTGATGGATGCGGTGGAGCGTGCCGTGCACACGCTCCATGTTCTTTCTTCGGCGCTGGGGCGGATCGGCAGCCGGTTTTTCCTGTGCGTGACGGTGCGGTTTTCAGAGCGCATCGCGGCGCGCAGCCTGTTTACGGAGTATGGGGAGTACGTCGGCGCGGGTGCGCTGACGGCGGCTTATATAGCAGAGCGGGCGGAAACATTCATCCCGAACGCCGCTGCCCGCATGACCAGGTATTTTTAAAGGCTCGTCGGTTTTGCCGACGAGCCTTTAAAAGTTAAAGTCCCAACGCTGTTACGACTTTATTTACAGTGTCCTTATCCGCGCCGGTGGCGAAAAGAATCGTGGTGCCGTTGCGGTAGAGCACCGTTGTGAGGTCGTCGCCTCTATACGTGTAGCGGTTGTATTCGCTGGAATCGACCGCCTTGCCCTCGGAGGTCCTGACGCTTGAAAGCATCTGCGCGTAGTTCGTTTTAGCGCTGTCTGTGGAAGCGAATGTGAAAAAGCCTAAGGAGTAATCATCGCCCGAAACGGTCAGCGCTTTTGTGATGACGCTGCTGTCAAACTGATCGGAAACGTCCGTTACTTCGCAGTCGGCAGCTTCGCAGGCGGACTTGAATTGCGCATCTGTGATGACGGTGCGGCCCGCGCAGCCGGAAAACACGATGCACGCGAGCAGAACGGACACGGTGACGAAGAGGGGAACCTTCTTTAAAATATGCTGTTTCATGGTATTTATCCTTTCCGGTTGCCGGTTACCCGGCTTTTTTACAGTGATTGACAAAAAGAAAGAGCAGAACGGTCAAAAAGAATCCGGTCGAAAAGCCGGCGGTGTCAATCCACACATCGGAAACAAGCGAACCGCGGCCGGAGAAAATTTGAATGGTTTCGTCCGTGACGGCGCACAGCATGCCGATGAGCGGAAAGTCGAGAAGATTGCGCCCGCACTGGAGATTTTTGCCGTTTTTATCGTGCTGCAGGCCGAGCAGAAGCGAAAATTCCACACCCAGAAGGCCGTATTCCGAAAAATGCGCCGCCTTGCGCAGTAAAAATTCACTGATTTCCGTGTGCAGAAGTTGCTCGAGCCACGTTTTTAAGGAGCCGCTCATGCCGCCGGAGACCGCGCGGCTCTGCATGGAGTTGCTCCAGATGAACGCAAGCGTGAGCGCAATGAGAATGCCGAGCACCCATCGCACGCGGGTATTGTGCATTGTTTGTTTCATGCGGAATCCTTTCGAGATATTTTCTCCATTTTACCACGCGCGCGCCGGTTTCTCAATGCTGTCACAGAAATTTAATTTTTATATGACGCCAAAGCGCCCCTGACTGCTTGCGGCGGTGCGGGGGATATGCTATACTTATATTGATATTACAAATTTGCGCAGGAGGTGACGGCGATGCGCGGAAAACTGAAAAAACTTTTTGCAGCGGTGCTCGCCGTGCTTTTGGCGCTTTCTTTTTCGGGGTGCAGCGAGCTGACGGGTCTTGATGCGCAAGCGCTGATGTCTCCGCCAAAGACGACGGCAGACAGAGAAGCGATATATGCCCTGATGGGCGGCGGCGTGGGTGACGTGACGCTCGTTTACCCGAAATACGGCGATTACCGCTCGGCAATCATCTCGCGCGATTTAGACGGGTGCGGCACTTCGGAGGTCGTGAGCTTTTGTGCAAACGGCGACGCGGGCGGCACGCGGCTGGAATTTTTTAAGAAAAACACGGACGGTGTTTGGAACTCTATGGCGCGGTTTACCTCGGCGGCGACGCAGGTGGACAAGGTGTTCTTCGGTGACCTGACGGGCGACGGTATGGACGAGATCATCGTGGGCTGGGGAGATCCGCTCACGGCGACGGCAAGCGTTTCGGTTTATTATGTGGACGGAGATACGATCCGCGAATTCTCCATGACAACGGTCTCTTACAGCGAAATGCTGCTGACGGATTTTGACAGCGACAATATAAACGAGCTGTTCGTTTTGCAGGCAGCGCAGACGAGCGGAGAGGAGATTATGGCGCTTGGCGGGTTATACCGCTTTGACGGCGACCAGCCGTATGTCTCCAAAACCGTGCCGCTCGATGCGGCGGTGACGCGTTACACCTCCGTAAGCTTTTCGCAGGTAAATTCCTGGCGGCGCGCAGCGGTGCTGGACGGCGTGAAAGCGGACGGGCGCATGCTGACGCAGGTCATTGGGTATGACGAAGCGTCGGACAGACTCATTTCGCCGCTATCAAACGAAGAAAACGCGACGGATCGGCCAACGGCGGCCGCAGCGGTCTCGCGCGATGTGAATAAAGACGGCATTTTGGAGATTCCAACGGCGGAGTTGACGATAAACGGCAGCGAAACGACGGCGGATTCCACCGGGTATGTCATCACGTGGAACACGTATAGCTTACAGGACAACACGTTGACGCCGGTGTGCACGAGTATTTTGAATACGGCGGAAAACTACAACCTGTTTTTGCCGAGCAGCGAGGATAACTACGGCTGCCAAAATGACACCGTGACCCGCACAGCGACATTCTTTACGTATACGCAGATCGGCTTTAACGGCAATTATCTCGGTCGGGAGGATAAGTTCTCCATTCGGGTATATACGGAGGAAGACTGGGCGGAAAAAGAACAGGATGACGAAGATATTCTGTTGAGCAGCTCCGCCGGGCGCGTGTATGTGCTGCGCATTTTGGACGATTCCATGGCGGAAAGCGACGAAAAAACGCTGCAAAGCGGATTTGAAGTGTTGGAATAAATATAGACTGAAAATGGGGGACAGAAAGGGGAAACGAACATGAAAAAGATATTGGTGGCAGAGGACGAGCAGAATATCCGCGAGTTTGTGGTCATCAATTTAAAGCGCGCGGGGTACGACTGCGTGGAAGCCGCAAGCGGTGAGGAAGCCTTGCGCGTGTACGAGCAGGCCGGCGGCGATTTTGACGTGGCCGTGCTGGACATCATGATGCCCGGCAGTCTGGACGGCCTTGCCGTATGTAAGGAATTAAGACAGAAAAACGCGACCATCGGCATCATTATGCTGACGGCGAAAACACAGGAAATGGACAAGGTGACGGGCCTGATGATGGGCGCGGACGATTATGTGACGAAGCCGTTCAGCCCCTCAGAACTCGTGGCGCGCGTGGACGCCGTTTACCGCCGTGTGGCACAGTTTACGAGAGCCGCAGAGCCGAATTTCTCCGAAGAGCTGCGCTCCGGCCGCTTCGTGCTGAACCTGCGCAACCGCTCATTCACAAAAGACGGCAACCCCGTGGAGCTGACACAGGTGGAGTTTCAGATTATGGAATACTTCATCTCAAATGCCGGTAAGGCGTTAAAACGCTCCGAAATTCTAAAGCACGTCTGGGGCAGCGGATATGTCGGTGAGGAAAAAATCGTAGACGTGAATATTCGCAGATTGAGAATGAAGATCGAAGACGAGCCCTCGAACCCGAGACATGTTGTCACCGTGTGGGGCATCGGCTATCGGTGGGATAAGTAATCAAAAGGTTGCGTGAAAGCAAACGAATGAAGTCTTTGATTAAACTTTCTTCAGAAAGTTTATGGGATCTCGGGGCAAGGCCCTGAGGCGTCGTCCGCAGACGACGAAATCTTTTTGCCTAATAAAAAACTAGGAAAGTAGATTCAACAGTCCGGTGGACTGTTGAACCGCAGAAAACCCAGTTGCATGGGTTTTCTGATGACTTGCAGGGCAAGTCATTTAAAAATACTGGTAACCACAAAAAGAAGCACAGAAAGGAGGAAAGCGCGTGTTCAAAAAAGGTATCGCAAGACGCTGGCTGTTTAACAGCCTCGGTGTGATGATTTTATTATTTACAGCCTGTATTGCGGCGCTTTCTTTCGTTGTGCAGAGCTATGCCTATAACGGCATACAAATGACGCTCATCGGCCGCAGCGACGAGTTGCCCACCGTGCTTTCCAGCAGCATGAAAACCGTAAGCGAGTTTAACGCTGCAGCCAGAAGCTACACCGAAAATTTCCCGGATAAAGACCTCATGGAGGTCATGGCGGTCTCGCGTTCGGGCAGCATTTTGTCTACCTCCTCCGGCTTTGCGCCGGACCAAAACCAGAGCAAGCCCGATTTTGAAAGTGCCTTGCACAGCGAAAACGGGTACGGCTATTGGATCGGCAAGCTCGCAAGCGGCGAGAAGGTCATGGCCGTCTCGCGCGTGGCACGCGGCGCAAACGGCGCGGTGCTCGGCGCGGTGCGATACATTGTCTCTATGGAGCGCGCAGACCGGCAGATTACGTATGTCGTGCTGGTTTTGATCGGCATCGGTGTGCTCATTTTAGTGCTCGTCACGCTTTCGGGCATCTATTTTGTGCGGTCTATTATCACGCCCATTCGGGAACTCAATGCTACGGCGGAAAAAATCGCAAAGGGCGATTTTGATGTGCGCGTCAAGAAAGAGAAGGACGACGAGCTCGGCGCACTGTGCGACTCCATCAACGACATGGCGGCAGAGCTTGGCACAGCGGAAAAAATGAAAAACGACTTCATTTCCTCTGTTTCGCATGAGCTGCGCACGCCGCTGACGGCTATCAAGGGTTGGGCGGAAACGCTGCAAACAGGCGGCATCGGCCGCGAAACGTATGATAAGGGCATGAACGTCATCGTGCGCGAGGCAGAACGCCTTTCCGGCATGGTGGAGGAGCTTCTGGATTTTTCCCGCATGCAAAGCGGCAGAATGCGGCTGATCCTCAAGAAGATCGATCTTTTAGCGGAGCTGGATGAGGCCGTGTACATGTTCACCGACCGCGCGCGAACGGAGCATAAAAACCTCATTTACGATGAGGAGGACACGATGCTTTCGCCGATTTTGGGCGATGTGAATCGCCTGCGGCAGGTGTTCATCAACGTCATCGACAACGCTTTGAAATACACGAATCCCGGTGGTACGGTACGCGTTTCCGCGTATGAGGACGACGGGTTTATCCGCGTCATCATCAAGGACAGTGGCTGCGGCATTCCAGCGGAGCATCTGCCGAACGTCAAAAAGAAGTTCTACAAAGCAAACCAAAACGTGCGCGGCAACGGCATCGGCCTCGCCGTCGCAAATGAGATCATGGAGCTGCACTCCGGCTCGCTTGATATTGACAGCGAAGAAGGCATGGGCACCACGGTCATCATCACGATACCGACCATGAAAAAGCTTGAGATGAATCCCGAGCTTTCCAATACAACGCAGATTCCCACCGCCACCGCGCAGGTGCAGGTCGTGGAGAGAAAACAGGATTAAATATTGTTTATAAGCAAAAGGAGAAAGAATGGCAAAACGCGTAACATCTATCGGCGGGCAGGCCTTGCTTGAGGGCATTTTGATGGTTGGCCCAAAGAAAAACGTAGCGGCTTTTTGTGACGAAGCCGGAAATATTACAACGGAGGAGGTTTCCGCGCCGTCGCTGCGCGAAAAATACCCCATTTTGAAAAAGCCGTTTATACGCGGCGTGTTCTCTATGGTGGATACCCTGCGCCTCGGTATGAAGGCGCTGGCGCTTTCGGCGGATAAAGTGGGCGGCGAGGAAGAGGAAGAGCCCTCGAAATTTGAAAAGTGGCTCGAAAAGAAATTCGGAGACAAGGTGATGAATGCGGTCGTCGCCGTAGGCGGTGTGCTGGGCGTGGCGCTTGCGGTGCTGCTGTTCTTCTTTTTGCCGGCGGTGCTCTTTAACGGGCTGATGATGCTCACGGGCGACGGCATCAGTGGTTGGCGTTCGGTGTTTGAGGGCCTTTTACGTATCGTCATTTTTGTACTGTACATTGTTGTCATCTCTAAAATGCCGGAGATTGACCGCACATTCCGCTACCACGGCGCGGAGCACAAGACGATTTTCTGCTATGAAAATGACCTGCCGCTCACCGTGGAAAATGTGCGGAAGCAAAAGCGCTTCCACCCGCGCTGCGGCTCCAGCTTTATGATCTTAATGCTTTTGCTCGGCATCATCATCGGCTTTTTCATTCCGTTTTCCAATCCGTTTCTGCGCACATTCTGTAAGCTCTTGTGCCTGCCGATCGTTGTCAGCATCGGTTATGAGCTCATCAAGCTTTGCGGCAAGTACGATAACGTGCTGACGCGCATCATTGCGGCGCCGGGCCTGTGGTTTCAGCGCTTGACCGTAAAAGAGCCGACCGACAAGATGATGGAAGCCGCTATTGCGGCGATGAAAGCGGTTATTCCGGAAAACGGCGAGGATATTATCCGATGACGCTGAACGAGTTGTACCGCGCGGCGAAAACGGCGCTTGAACCCGTCACGGAAGACCCGACGTTTGAAGCCGCGTGCCTTTTGGAGCATTTCTGCGGCGCGAACCGCACAGAGTTATTGCTGCACGGCGATAAGCCGGCGGAGTCTGAAGCGGAGCAAGCGGTGCTTTCCGCGCTCGAAAAGCGCAAAACGGGCGAGCCGCTGCAATATCTGCTTGGCGAGTGGGACTTTATGAGCCTGACGCTTTCCTGCGGAGAGGGCGTGCTGATTCCGCGCGAGGACACCGCTGTTTTGGTGGAAGCAGTGTGCAAGCGTTTGTCGAAAACCGAGGATTTGCCGAAGGGGCTTGACCTTTGCGCCGGCACGGGTGCGGTGGGGCTTTCCATCGCGAAGGAAGCACACGCCGAAGTGACGGAAGTGGAGCTGTACGACGGCGCATTCAACTATTTAAACGAGAATTTGGCGCGTTACCCGGAGCTGCCGGTGACGGCGGTAAAGGGCGACATGTTAGATAAAGCGTTTGCGGAGACGCTGCCGGATGGGTTCGATTTCATCGCGTCGAACCCGCCGTATATTGAGACAAGCGAGCTGCCGCTTTTGCAGCGCGAAGTGCAGAAAGAGCCGAAAACGGCGCTGGACGGCGGCGCGGACGGCCTCATCTTCTACCGCGCGATCTGCGATATTTGGGCGAAAAAATTGCACCCGAACGGCGTGCTTGCCGTGGAAATCGGTGAGACGCAGGGGCAGGCGGTAAAGGTGCTGTTTGAAGCCGCCGGTCTGCGCGATGTGCGGATTCACAAGGACTTGGGCGCGCTCGACAGGGCGGTTTCGGGGGTTAGATAGAATAAGTCGATTTTTTAAAGGCGGCTTTGGCCGCCTTTCGGGGAAGACTGGGTTCGATTTTTATGAACTTGTGTTACAAGTTCATAGGGAAACCCCTTAGTAGGGTTTCCCTCGGACGAAACGTCCACCGGAAGCTTCGTCCTCCCTTCCTGACTTTGCGAACGCAAAAAGATTTCGCTTTCTGCGGAAAGCGACGTAGGGCGCTGCCCTAAGAACCTGCAAACTTTTGAAAAAGCTTGAGCAAAACTTTTAACCATGGTTTTCTTTAGCTATGCAATAATTTTATCCGAAAGGAAGTTTTTCAAATGGTAAAGCATGTTTTAATGATCAAACTCAAGGACAATTCCAAGGAGCAGTGCGAAAAGCTGCGCGATCTTTTTATGACGATGAAGGGCCGCGTGCCGCAGGCACTTGACGTGGAAGCCGGTGCGGATTTCCTCCACTCCGAGCGTTCCTTTGACGTCTGTCTGACCGTTACGCTCGAGAGCCCCGAGGCGCTCGAAGAATACCAGAAAGACCCGTACCACTGCAACACGGTGAAGACCTATGTTGCGACAGTTCGCGAAAAGGCGGTTGCGGTCGATTACATCGTTTGATTGAACAAAATTCACGCGGCGCTGTGCGGCTTTTGCATGGCGCTGCTTTTTTACACGGCTTGTTGCTGAAGCCGAAATAGCGCCAAATTAGCCAAAAAAGAATAGGAAAATTCGGCGTTTACACCCCTCGAAAACGACATATGGGCATTGAATTGCAGCATTTTATCCGATATAATGGTAATCAAAGTGTCTTTTGAAGGGAGCAATTTTGTGGTTCGCAATATGACGAAGGGCAGCCCGGTAAAGCTTTTGTTGGCATTTGCACTGCCTTTGCTTGTTGCCAATGTGTTTCAGCAGTTATACTCCGTGGCGGATGCTATGGTGCTCGGCCGCGGTGTAGGCGTCAACGCGCTTGCGGCGGCGGGTTCCACGGGTTCGGTACATTTCTTTGTTTTGGGTTTCATCAACGGTTTGACGCACGGGTATTCCATTTTGATTTCGCAACGCTTCGGCGCAGGCGACGAAAGCGACATGCGCCGCACGGTGATGAACGCGGGCTACCTCGGCTTTATGAGCGCTGCGGTCATCACGGCGTTAAGTCTCATTTTCTCGCGCCCGCTCATGACACTGATGGGTACGCCGACCGATATTTTTGACGACGCACTTTTGTACATCCGCATTATTTTCATCGGTATTTTCACGACGGTGTTTTACAACACGCTTTCGAGTATTCTTCGAGCGCTCGGCGACAGCATGTCGCCGCTCATTATCATTCTCATCAGCTCGGCAGTGAACGTCGGGCTGGACATTCTGTTTGTCATGGCCTTTAAATGGGGTGTGGCCGGCGCTGCGTGGGCGACCGTTTTGGCACAGCTGCTTTCCGGCCTGATGTGTCTTTTCGTGTTGCGCCGTATGCCGGTTTTGCGGTTTAAAGCCGGCGAAAAGCGCATGGATAAGTCTATTATTTTTGGCTTATTGAAGCTTGGTTTGCCGGTCGGAATTATGAATTCCATTACGGCGATCGGCGGTATGATCTTGCAGGGCATTGTGAATGGTTTAGGTTCTACGATTGTGGCGGCATATACGGCGGGCTCGAAAATCTTCGGTCTTGCGGAACAGCCGTGCAACATCATCGGGTTATCCCTTGGCACGTATGTCGGGCAGAACCTCGGCGCGGGACGCGTTGACCGCATTAAAGTCGGCGTGCGCCGCTGCATTTTGATGGTGCTCATCGTCGATTTCTTCATCGGCGGCGCAATGATTCTGTTCGGCCGCCAGCTGACGGCGGTGTTCGTCTCCGGCGTGGAGCAGACGGTCATCGAAGCTTCGTATCCGTATTTGCTGTGTTGCGGTGCGATGATGTGGGTGCTGGGTTTGCTGTTCGTCTACCGCTTTTCCCTGCAAAGTCTCGGTGACACGGTGGTGCCGATGCTCTCCGGCGCGCTGGAGCTAATTCTGCGCATTTCCGTTGTGCTCGTGCTCTCTAAAGTGTTCAATCTGGGCTTTCTTTCCATCTGCATTGCAGAGGTCTCCGCGTGGTTCGGCGCGGCGGCACTGCTGTGCGTGACATATTACATTCGTATTCATAAATTGCCGGAAAAACTTTCGGCGAAATCATGAGGGGTTTATGGCAAAAACAGAACGCATTCAAAATATGACAAAAGGCAGCCCTGCGAAGCTGATTTTCACCTTTGCGATACCGCTGATGCTGGGCAACGTGTTTCAGCAGTTCTACACGGTGGTGGATACCGCCATTGTGGGGCAGGCGCTCGGCGTAAACGCGCTGGCGGCGCTCGGTGCGGCGGACTGGCTGAACTGGCTCGTGCTGGGGCTTATTCAAGGCTTTGCGCAGGGCTTTTCCATTTACATGGCGCAGCGTTTCGGCGCGGAAGACCACGAGGGCCTTAACCGTTCCATTGGCGCGACGATCTCGCTTTCGGCGGTCATTTCAATCTTGACCGTCATTCTGAGCCAAGTCGCCATGGCACCCGTGCTGCGCGCCATGAACACGCCGGAGGAGATCATCGGAGGCGCGTTCACATACCTTCGCATCATGTTTGCGGGTATACCCATCATCATGGCGTATAACGTGCTTGCAAGTATCCTGCGTGCGCTCGGCGACAGCAAAACGCCGCTGTATGCCATGGTCATTGCATCTATTCTGAATATCGGGCTTGATCTGCTGTTTGTTATGGTGTTCCACTGGGGCATTGCGGGTGCGGTCGTCGCAACGGTCATCGCACAGCTTTTTGCAGCGCTTTACTGTTTGCGTGCTGTGCTGCACGTGAAGGTCATTCACCTGAAAAAAGAGTATTTCCGGCTCAATCCGGAAATAGCAAAGCGCCTTTTGGGGCTCGGTACGCCGGTCGCCGCACAGAATGTTATCATCGCCGTAGGCGGCATGGTGGTGCAGTCGGTCGTCAACCGCTACGGCACGCTGTTCGTGGCGGGCTTTACGGCAACGAATAAGCTGTACGGTATTTTGGAGATTGCCGCCGTTTCGTTCGGCTACGCCGTGACGACGTATGTCGGGCAGAATCTCGGCGCGGGGCTTTTAGACCGCGTGAAAAAGGGTATGCACTCCGCAACGTGGATCGCTTTGCTGACCTCGGTCGTCATTACGGTTTTTGTGCTGATTTTCGGAAAATACGGCATCGCACTGTTTATTTCCGGCACGGCGGAGGAAGTGTTGATCTCGTCGCAGGTGGCAATACACTATCTTAATATCATGAGTATTTGTCTGTCTATCCTCTATATGCTGCACATTTACCGCTCCGCGCTGATGGGGCTTGGCGATACCATCATGCCGATGGCTTCGGGCATCATGGAATTTTTGATGCGTATTGGCGTGGCGTTGTTTCTGCCGCTTATTATCGGGCAGGAGGGTATTTACTATGCGGAGATCACTGCTTGGGCCGGTGCGGCTATTTTGCTTGTCACGACGTATTTTTTGAGAATGCATAAGCTGACGAGAGAACTTGACTCAAGCCAAAGTAAAGCGGGCGAATAAAAGAAGCCTTTCAGAAAAATATGAAGCTAAAAAGCGTGCAGAAAACAAAATCTGTGCGCTTTTCTTTATTACATGCGCATAAGAACGCGGCAAAGACTAAAGAATGAAGAATGTGAAACTCACTCTTGAAGTTTGTCCGTACAACCTGTATACTGGGTGTAGATTACGCGCGGGAAGTCGCGCTGACGGAGGTATTTTATTATGAGACCCCTTACACCGAAATTTCCGAAGCTGCTGCATGGCGGCGATTATAATCCCGAACAGTGGCTGCGCTACCCCGAGATTCTCAAGCAGGACGTGGAGCTGATGAAGAAAGCGGATATCAACTGCGTGTCGGTCGGTATTTTCTCCTGGGCACATCTGGAGCCGAATGAGGGCGAATACGACTTCGACTGGCTGGAGAAGATCATCGACAATCTCTACAAAAACGGCATTTATACCGTGTTGGCCACACCGTCCGGTGCAAAGCCGCTTTGGATGAGCGAAAAGTATGAGGAGATTCGCCGTGTGCAGAATAACGGTGTGCGCGACCTTTCCGGCGCGCGCCACAACCACTGCTATACATCCCCCGTGTACAGAGAGAAGACCCGCGAGATGGATAAGCGCCTTGCAAAGCGCTTTGCAAACCACCCGGGCGTCATTTTGTGGCACCTTTCTAACGAGTACGGCGGCGAGTGCTACTGCCCGCTGTGCCAACAGGCGTTCCGCGATTGGCTGAAAAAGAAGTATAAGACGCTCGACGACCTGAACCACGCGTGGTGGACGGACTTCTGGAGCCACACGTATACGAGTTGGGACCAGATTCACGCGCCGCAGCCGAACGGCGAAATGAACGTGCACGGTCTGATGCTCGATTGGAAACGCTTTGTCACGTACCAGACCGTCGATTTCATGAAAATGGAGCGCGACGCCGTAAAGGAAGTAAACCCGGATATCCCGGTGACGGCGAACCTGATGGGCTTCTACGACGGCCTCGATTACTTCAAGTTCGGCCCGGAGCTCGACGTTGTTTCCTGGGACAACTACCCGCAGTGGCATACGACCGACAACGTAGAGATTGCGGTTTCTTCCGCAATGACGCACGACGTGATGCGTTCGATCAAGCACGAAAACTTCCTTTTGATGGAAAGCACGCCGAGCATGACGAACTGGACGCCCATCAGTATGCTGAAGCGCCCGGGCATGCACCTGCTTTCCTCCATGCAGGCGGTTGCACACGGCTCAAATTCCGTGCAGTATTTCCAGTTCAGAAAAAGCCGCGGCTCCTGTGAAAAGTTCCACGGCGCGGTCGTCGACCATGTCAGCCATGGCGGCGTGTTTGACTCCGTCACGAACGAGAACACCCGTGTGTTTAAGGATGTGCAGTCCGTCGGCGCTGAGCTGAAGAGCATGAACGAGCGCGGCGACGTGTATAACACCGAAGTCAAGCCGCAGGTCGCCATCGTATACGACGTGGAAAACCGCTGGGCGCTGGATGCTGCCGCGGGCCCGCGCAACAAGGATAAAGACGAAAAATATGTGGAGACGCTCTTGACGCACTACCGTCCGTTCTGGGATAAGGGCGTGCAGGTGGACATCGTCGATATGGACGGCGACATCTCGAAATATAAGCTTGTCATTGCGCCGATGCTCTATATGTACCGCGCAGGCTTTGAAAAGAAGATGCGCAAGTTCGTCGAAAACGGCGGCACGCTCGTCACAACGTACTGGAGCGGCATTGTGGACGATACCGACCTGTGCAAAATGGGCGGCCTCCCCGGCGACATGATGGACGTGTTCGGCGTGTGGAACGAAGAAATCGACAGCCTGCCGGACGGCATGAAGAACGGCATTGCGTTTAACGGCAGCCGTTACGATGCTATGGAGCTTTGTGCACGTATCCACCCGCTGACGGCGGAGGTGCTCGGCACATATGAAAAGGATTTCTACGCAGGCGAAGCGGCGCTGACGAAAAACAAGTTCGGCAAGGGCGAGGCGTATTACATTGCGGCCCGTACCGGCAGCGATATGCTTTCTGTACTGTACGGCGAAATGATTGAGACGCTGCACATTGAAAAAGCGCTCGATTGCGCCTTGCCGCACGGCGTAACGGCACACATCCGCCACGGCGAAAAGGAGAATATCATTTTTGTAGAAAACTACACGGAAAGCGGAAAAACCGTGGAATTGCCGCGCGACTACAAGTTGTACGGTACAGATCAAACGGTAAATTCAATCAAACTCGCTCCGTTTGGCATTGCCCTCTTATCGGATTTAACAAAAGTTTAATATTTTGCGTATTTGCTGTGGAAATTCTCGCTATTTTGTGCTATATTGAAATAGACAAGAGCCGACATTGTTCGTGTAAAACGGACAGGCAAATAACGGAATATGCAGTTTGAAGGAGTAATCAAATGGCAATGGAATCACAGACGTTTTTCAGTGCAGAGAATCGCGTAGCACCGCTTGGCATCGTACCGCTTGCCGGTGCGCGTGAGCTTTCCGAAAAGGTTGAGGCCCATCTGGTGCGTTGGGCAAAGCGTGCCGGTATGGATGTGGACACGTTCATCATCGAAAACAGCTGCCCGCGTTTCTCTTCCGGCGACAGCAAGGGTCTTATCAAGTCGACCGTGCGCGGCTATGACCTGTTCTTTGTTGTAGACGTAGGCAATTACAGCCTGACCTACAACTACTTCGGCAACCAGAACCACATGTCCCCGGATGACCATTATCAGGATTTGAAGCGTCTCATTCAGGCGGCAAGTGGTAAGGCACACCGCGTTAACGTTGTGATGCCGCTGCTTTACGGCGGCCGTCAGCACCGCCGCAGCTACCGCGAGTCTTTGGACTGCGCATACATGCTGCAGGAGCTTCAGCAGATGGGCGTTTCCAACGTTTTGACTTTCGACGCACATGACCCGCGCGTGCAGAACGCTGTGCCGGTTATGGGCTTCGATAACCTGATGCCGACTTATCAGGTTTTAAAGAAGCTCTTCAAGGACTTCCCGGATCTTTCCATCGATAAGAAAGACTTCATGATCGTCAGCCCGGACGAAGGTGCGTTGAACCGCAACATGTACTATGCTTCCGTGCTCGGTGTGGACATGGGCATGTTCTACAAGCGCCGCGACTATTCCCGCATTGTAGACGGCCGCAACCCGATCGTCGCACATGAGTATCTCGGTACCCCGGTTGAGGGCAAGGACGTGTTCGTTGCCGATGACATCATCTCCTCCGGCGAGTCCGTGCTCGACATTGCAGAGAACGTCAAGGCCCGCAAGGCACGCCGCTTCTTCGCTTACGGCACGTATGCCATCTTCACGAACGGCCTCGCAAAGTTCGATAAAGCGTATGAAGAGGGTCTCATCGACGGCATCTTCGGCAGCAACCTGACGTACCTTAACCCGGAACTGAAGAACCGCCCGTGGTTCCATGAAGTCGACGTTTCGAAGTACATCGCTTACTTCATCTCCGCTTTGAACCACGACGCTTCCATCAGTTCCCTGCTCGACCCGCACGCCAAGATCGACGCACTGCTCCAGAAGCGTGCGCTCGAAAAGGCAAAGATCATCGACGAGCAGCTCTAATTTTTAAATCACAGCTAAAATAAACAGGGTATGCACTGTAAAAAAGTGCGTACCCTGTTTTTGTGTGTTTATTGATTTTTAAGAAAGGGCGTTAAAAAGAGTGGAATCATCTAAATCGATAAAAGCAATGTGTCCGTCACCATCAGTTTGAACTCTTCCGGTCTGTGTGATTTCTATAGGATTGGAGTCTCCTTTTGTCACATTTAGTTTGGCGGTATAAAGGTAAATATTGGTTGTAGCATCTTTTTCCACAGTAACGGAGATGGGCGATATTTCAGCTTCATTTAGAATGCACATAGTCGGAAAGGCGAGACTTGTATATAGATGCTTAAATAATGAATTATAATAGGCTTCTGTAAAATCATCTTTGCTGTATTTTTGGCATAGATGTTCTTGCATACGTTTTTCTGCCTCTGCAATTTCCGTTTGGCTGTTTTCTTGTTCTAAAGAATATTTGTTTTTATTTAGTATTTTACCGTATTCTTTTTCCTCATTGTCTGGACAGGTGAAAATTGTAGTTAAAACACGTTGAATGCTTTGTTCAGGTGTATCGACATTATTTGAACAACTCGGCAAAAACAAAAGAAAGCAAAAAGTAAGAACGAGAAAATAACTGATTTTTTTATGAAACATATTAAATTCGCCCTCGTTTTCAAGTAATTTCAAAAGGAAGCATGAAGAAATTGCTTTAGAGGTTTTTATAACGTGAAAGCAAAATGCTTCCAGAAGGAGTCTGTTTTGATATTCCCAATAAACAATTTGAATTTGATTATTGATAAATATACACAGGTTTATACATTGGACATTGGACTCACCTTTTTTAGAATTTATGTCGAAAATATATTAACATAGTTTACAATATATGTCAAGACTGTATCTAGGCATAAAATCAATAATTTTATATTTAGTTTGTTAAAATAGGTGAATTATAAATCACCAAAAGAAAAAAGCCGCATAAAATGGCGCGGAGAGGTGATCTTTGGGCTTGCGTTTTTAAAGGGGCTGTGTTAAAATACTGTCATAAAGCAAACGCTGAGACCGAACGAGTACCCCGGGGGCAGTCGATAGAGAGCGGAGGTCATGGGCTGAAAGCCGCCGCAGAAAAGAGCCGGGCGAAGTGCATTCGCGAGCGGATGCGGTGAGCGAAAGTGAGCCGCATACGGGTACGGCACGTTACGCCGTTTGAGTGATAAACCGGAGTGGAACCGCGGATTTATTGTATCATGAATGTTTTGGTACATTTCGCCCCCGAGCGCCTATGTTGTGCGCTCGGGGCTTTTTGTTTTTAAGGAGAGATTTACGTCATGTTTTCTAAATTAAAGGCAGAGCTTGACGCCGTGATGGCGCGCGACCCTGCCGCCCGCAGCCGTGCGGAGGTTTATTTTCTGTATTCCGGCTTCAAAGCGGTGCGGTCTTACCGCAAGGCAAACTGGTTTTTTCGCCATAATATGAAATTTATCGCGCGCTATATCTCGCAGCGCGCGCGCCGCAAAACGGGTATAGAGATTCACCCGGGCGCGACGATCGGCAAAAATCTGTTCATCGACCACGGTATGGGTGTCGTCATCGGCGAAACCACCGTTATCGGTGACAACTGCACGCTGTATCAGGGTGTGACGCTCGGCGGCACGGGCAAAGACCAGGGCAAGCGTCACCCGACGCTTGGAAATGACGTGCTCGTCGGTGCGGGCGCAAAGGTTCTGGGGCCGTTCCGCGTGGGTGATAACGCCCGTGTGGCGGCGGGTGCCGTGGTGCTGGATGCCGTGCCCGATAACGCAACGGCGGTCGGCGTACCGGCGCGCATCGTGCGCGTGGGCGGCAAGCGTGTGATGGACAACAGCACGCTGGATCAGATCCACGTGGCCGACCCGGTGGCGCAGGAAATGTGCCGCATGCGGCTTGAAATTGAGCGCCTGCACGGCGAGCTGAACAGCTGCCGCAGAGAAAAAAGCAAGCTGACCGCACAGAAAGCGGAGAAGAATAAGGAAGAATAAGCAGAAAGGAAGCACCTGTATGCAGCTCTATAACACAAGAACACAGAAAAAAGAAGAATTTATTCCGCACGAAGCCGGCAAAGTCAAAATGTACACCTGCGGCCCAACCGTGTACCACTATGCGCATATCGGCAACCTGCGCTCGTACATCATGGAGGATATGCTGGAAAAAGCCTTGCGCTACCTCGGCTATGACGTGACCCGCGCCATGAACATCACGGACGTCGGCCACCTTTCCAGCGATGCCGACACCGGCGAAGACAAGATGCTCAAGGGCGCGCGCCGCGAGCACAAGACCGTCATGCAGATTGCGCAGTTCTATACCGACGCATTTTTCAGTGACTGCGAAAAGCTTGGCATCAAGCGCCCGGAGATCGTCATTCCGGCGACGAGCTGCATCGATACGTTCATCCACATGGTAGAGGTGCTCCTTGAAAAGGGCTATGCGTATATCGCGGGCGGCAACGTCTATTTTGATACCTCCAAGCTCGAAAACTATTATGTTTTCGGCAACATGGAGGAAGAGAGCCTCGCCGTAGGCGTGCGTGACAGCGTGGAAGAGGACGAAAACAAGCGCTCCAAGAGCGACTTCGTGCTGTGGTTTACAAAGTCGAAGTTTGACGACCAGGAGCTCAAGTGGGATTCCCCGTGGGGCGTGGGCTACCCGGGCTGGCACATCGAGTGCAGCGGCATCAGCATCAAGTACCTCGGCGAATACCTCGACATTCACTGCGGCGGCATCGATAACGCGTTTCCGCACCACACGAACGAGATTGCACAGAGCGAAGCGTATCTTGGCCACCCGTGGTGCAAATACTGGTTCCACGTGCTGCACCTTTTGGACGCGCGCGGCAAGATGAGCAAATCAAAGGGCGATTTTCTCACGGTCTCGCTGCTTGAGGAAAAGGGCTACGCGCCGCTTGTATACCGCATGTTCTGCTTACAGTCCCATTACAGAAAGCCGCTGACGTTCTCGTTTGAGAGCCTTGACAACACCGCCACGGCGTACAAAAAGCTCGTTTCCCGCATTGCAGCGTTGAAAAATGAGGGAGAACACGACGAAGCTGCCATGGAGCCGCTGCGTGCCTCGTTCCGCGCGGCGTTGGAAAACGACCTCAACACGTCCTTGGCACTCACAGCGCTGTACGACGTACTGAAAGCCAAGCTTTCCGACGCGGACAAGCTTGCGCTCATCAAGGAGTTTGACGAAGTGTTGTCCCTCGGCTTGCTGAAAGCTGCAAAGGCGCTGCGCGAGGAGCAGAATGCGCAGAAGTCCGCTGTGCCGGAGGGCATGACCGCCGAGGAAGCCGCGGAGATTGAAGCGCTCATCGCAAAGCGCACGGAAGCCAGAAAGGCAAAGGACTGGGCAACTGCCGACGCGATTCGCGATGCGCTTGCCGCACGCCATATCGTTGTAAAGGATACCCCGCAGGGTATCACGTGGTCTGTGCAGGGCTAAAATAAGGAAATAAAGCAAAAGGGCACGGAGCTTTAAAACTCCGTGCCCTTGGTTTTTGCGGAACTTACGCGTTTTTGTTTTCTTTTTCGTCGTCGCAGCAGTGGCCTGTTTTGTGCTTGTGAATGTCTTCCGTACCGGCGGCAATGGCTTCCTCGTAGTATTTGCACTTATAATCGATTACGTTAAGCTGATCTTCAAGCTCCTTGATTTGTGCCATAACGGCCTCGCGGCGCTCAAGAAACAGGTTGTAGCGCTGCTCCAGGGTGGAGTCACCCATTTGTGCCCACACCGCGTACTGGCGAATATCTTTAATGGACATGCCCGTGCATTTTAAACATTCGATAATGCGAAGCATGGAAAGATCCTGTTCGGAAAACATTCTGTGGCCGGATTCCTTTCGCTCCAAAAACGGCAGGATGCCTTCTTTATCGTAATAGCGCAGCGTGGTCGCCGGGATGCCCGTGATGTCCGAGGCTTCCTTAATGGTGTACGTCATCTGCAAGCGCTCCTTTCTAAGTTAGATATAACTCTATATATAAGCATACGTTTTTTTGCGCGGTTTGTCAATGTGTTCGTGGAAAACTCCTGCGCCAAAATTTCGGAAAAACAAAAAGAACGCCCGGCAAGCTGCGTAAACAGACGCAAGGCGCTCGGATACAGGTTAAAGCTTAAAACTCAAGTGTAACGGTATCGGATTTCGTGATCTCGTTCCACGTTGTGAGGTCGCAGAGGACTCTGCTTCGGAGGAAGCCGTGCTGCTCACACTGCTTTCGGAATCGTTGCTTTCCGGCACCGCCGTTACTTCCGCACGCCGCAAGAGAGAGAACGAGCAGTGCAGAAAGCAGGAAAGATGCGAATTCCTTCATTTAAATTACTCCTTCTGCTTTTTGAGAAATACCGCGAAACATGCGGGAATTTCTCGGAAAACAGTGAAATTTATACCTACAACATTATATATAATGTCAATGGTTTGGAGCGTGCTTTTTGAAAAAATCGACGGAAAAAGCCATGCGGAAGAATTTTGCACAGGGCTTGCGTATAAGACAAAAACAAGATAAAATAATATTTAGTATACACAGAAAAGACAGGGGGTGCGGCATGAAAGAAAAAATTCAGCTGTTAGCGGCGGCGCTGGCGCTTATTTTGCTGCTTTGCGGCTGTGCGGCGCGGGGCACGGCATCAAACGACGCCAAGCCGGCGGCGGGCGATGTCACGGACAGCAACGCCGCGCCCTACGAGGCCCCCGCTTTTCGGGATTCCGTCTTCAACGAAGATGAAGCGACCGCGTTCGGCAGCGGAGAGATTGACCTTTCCCAGCTTGAAGGCGGCATCATCGGCGTAAAAGCGCAGAGCGATACGCGATTAAAAATGCAGATTGTCTGCGGCGAGGATAAATATAACTATGACTTGCCGAACGACGGCACTGCGACATTTTTCCCGCTCAATATGGGAAACGGCACATACACGTTCCGCCTGATGGAGCAGGTGGGCGACAGCAAATACGCATGCATCGGGAGCGAAGACCGCGACGTGACGCTGAAAGATGAATTTCAGCCGTACCTGCGCCCGAACCAGATGGTGAATTACAACAAAAGCTCCGATTGCATCAAAAAGGTGAAAGAGCTGGCCGCAAGCTGCACCACCGATGCGGACATTGCCGCCGCCGTGTATGACTACATGGTGAAGAATATCCAATACGATACGGAAAAAGCGGCGACCGTGCAGAACGGCTACCTGCCCTCCCCGGATGAGACCTTAAAGACCGGCAAGGGCATATGCTTTGATTATGCAAGCCTTGCCGCCGCCATGCTGCGCAGCGAGGGCATTCCGTGCAAGCTCATCACGGGTTATGTGGGTGAGGAGACCTACCACGCGTGGAACAGCTTTTATGTGGAGAGCGAGGGGTGGATCACCGTGGAGATCCGCGCAAAAGCGGATGAGTGGCAGCGGGTGGACATCACCTTTGCTGCAGGCGGCATGCCCGCCGGGGAGATTCAAAACGATTCGGAATACACAACGCGGTTCACTTATTAAAGGAAAAGCGAAAGGACGAGGAACATGGCAGAAAAATTTTTGACTCAGGAACAGCTCAGCGTATTTTGCAGCAGTCTTGCAATGCTGCTGCGCTCCGGCGCGTCGCTTTCGGAGGCTTCTTCTCTGTTTGAGGAAGACGGCATGGATACCGCCTTGCGGCAGGCTTCTACCGAGATCAGCCTTTCGGTTGCGGCGGGCGAGACGTTTTCGGCAGCGGCGGAAAAGACCGGCGTTTTTTCGGAATACGCCTTGAGCGTTTTTAGCACGGCAGAGCTTTCCGGCCGATTGGACGAAGCGCTTGACCGCCTTGCAGACCACTATGACCGCCAAAGCGCGCTATACGACCGTTTGCGCAGCACCCTTACATACCCGGCCGTTTTGATGCTGATGATGTGCGCCGTGCTGGCGGTGCTCGTTTTCGCCGTGCTGCCCATGTTTGAGCGCGTGTACGACAATTTAACGGGCAGCCTGCTTTCATCTTCCTATGCCTATGTGCTCGCGGCGACGCTCATCGGGCGCATCAGCTTGGTGTTTGCGGGGCTTTTGGGCATCGTTTTGCTCGTTTTGGCGTTTGGTATGCGCTCCGATAAAGGTCGGGAAAAGCTCAGAAATACAATGGAAACGAGCCGCTTCACGCGCAAAGCCGCGTGGCTTTTGGCGGTCTCCGAGGTGATGGACACGCTCTCCGCTTTGCTTGCGAGCGGTACGGATGAAGACAGTGCGCTTGCGCTGTGCATCGAGCAGACGCGCCACAAAAAGCTGCACGAAGCGCTTGAAAAATGCCGTGAAGAAACACAGATGGGCGTCGGCATTGCGACGGCGTTTGCGCACCAAAAGATATTGCCCGCCATGTACGGCAAAATGCTGCTTGGCGGTGCGCAGAGCGGCGAGCTCGTGCAGGTGACGGAAAACCTCGCGCGCCGCACGGCGCAGGAGGCGGAAAACGGGCTGTGCAGCGTCATCGACCGCACGGAGCCGATTTTAATCGGATTTCTCACCGCGTCTGTCGGTTTGACGCTTTTAAGCGTCATGCTGCCCTTGCTCGGCATTTTGAGCGCAATCTGAGGGAAAAGCTATGGGCATTTTGAATCGAAAAGTAAGCTTCCGGCTTTTCGCGGTCGGGCTTATTTTGGTGCTTGCGGTAATTTTTACCGCGGTGTGCGTGTCGGTTTTTCAGGAGGATATCCGCGAAACAGGCCGTGCCGCCGTGCGTGAAGCCGTTTTGCGCAGCGCCGTGGAGTGCTACACCTTAGAGGGCGCATACCCGGAAAGCCTTGAATATTTGGAAAAGCACTACGGACTTACGGTCAATAAGAAAGAATACATCGTGACATACGAGGTTTTTGCCGATAACCAGCTGCCGACCGTTCAGGTGCTGGTGCGCGGCGAGGAATAAGGAGGGCGCATGACGGAACCGAAAAAGAGAAACAGCACTTCTCTGATGCTGCTTCTGCTGTATGCATTGCTCATCGCATCGCTTTTGGTGTTGACGCTTGCGGGCGCGCGGCTGTATTCCGATACGATGGATGCCCGCGACGCACACGCAAAGCAGCGCAGCGCGCTTTCGTATATTCAAAGCCAAACGGCAGCGTGCGGCGGCAAAGGGAACATCCGCCTGATCGACGGCCCGGAGGGCCCGGCGGTGTGCCTGCGCGAGCCGGAAAGCGACTTCGAAACGCGCATCTATTTATATGAAAACACGCTGCGCACGGAGTTTTCACGAGTCACGGCGGAGATCGACCCCAATAACGCCGAAAAGCTGTGCGACCTTAAAACGTTTAAAGCCGAGCTTTCGGAAAACGGGCTTTTAACGATCACTGCGGACGGCATGACCGCCGGCGCGTATTGTGACGGAGGTGGCGCGGCATGATAGATTACGAGGAAAAGCGCAGTGAAACGCGCCACCGCATGGGCTTTATGACCCCGCTGCTTGTGTTTGTTCTGGCATTTGTCGCGTGCTGCGGTGTCATTGCGTGCGTGTTCCTGCGCGCGGCCGTCATCAGCGATGAAGCGGCGAGGGAAAGCGCAGGCATTGCGGTGTGCCGCAGCGCCGCAGAGGCGTTTCGCGCGGGAGAGATCCCCGAAAACGGCGAAAAAGTATATTTCACAAAAGATATGACAAGCTGTGCGGAAGCGGACGCTTACTATTATATAGAAACCGAAGTGACCGTCGCCGAGACCGAAACGGGAGCGTTGTATGCCGGGAAAATCACGGCGTACACGGCGGAGCAGGATAAAGAAATTTATGCGCTGAATGTACGGTGCTACCAGCCGAAGGAGGGAACGCCATGAGCCGAAATCGATTCCGCATCGGCAGCATCGCGGTGCTGTTCGCGGTCGTTGTGCTGTGCGTTGCCATTTTTGGCGTGCTTACGGTGTCCTCTGCCGTATCCGATCGCCGTGCCGCAGAGCGCTACGGCGAGCACGTGGAAGTGCTGTATGCCTGCGAAAACGCCGGGCAAGACTGGCTTTCCGAAGCAGATGCGTATTTAAAGGGCGCGGGAGATCTGCCGGAAAACACGGAAGAGACCGAAACCACGCTCAAAACGGAGATCACGCGCGGCAACATGCAGCTTGAGATCTGCTTAAATAAGATAAACGGCAGCTATGAGATTGCAAAATGGCGCTGCACAGCGCGCTGGCAGCCGGATGACTCCCTGAACCTCGGGTAAGAAAGGCGGAGTACAATGAATATGACTGAAATTTTGAAAAGTGCCGTGGAGCGCGGCGCTTCCGATATTTTCGTGGTGGCGGGCCTGCCGCTGACGTATAAGGTGCGCGGAGAACAGCAGCGTGAAACGGCGGACGGCGCCTTCACGCCCGAAAAGACCGAAGCATTCGCAGCGGAAATCTATCGTCTTGCCGCACGTGAGCCGCACTGCTTAAACGGTAGTGCGACCGATGACGATTTTTCGTTCTCGCTCAGCGGTACGGGACGCTTCCGTGTGAATCTGTTCCGCCAGCGCGGCAGTATTGCCGCCGTGGTGCGCGTCATCCGCTTCGGTCTGCCTACGGCCGAAGAAGCGCACATTCCGCCGGAGGTCATGCGCGCAGCACAGATGAAAAAAGGCATCGTGCTCGTTACGGGCTCAGCGGGCAGCGGTAAGTCCACAACGCTCGCGTGTATCATCAACGAGATCAACCGTACGCGCACGGGACATATTCTGACGCTCGAGGATCCGGTAGAGTACATCCATCGCCACGATAAGTGCATTGTGAGCCAACGTGAGATCGGCTGCGACTGCCCGAGCTACGTCGCCGCTTTGCGCAGTGCACTGCGCGAAAGCCCGGACGTGATTTTGCTCGGCGAAATGCGCGACAAAGAGACAATGGAGGTCGCGATGACCGCCGCCGAAACGGGGCAGCTATTGCTTTCGAGCCTGCACACCACCGGCGCGGCGAATACGATTGACCGCATCATCGACGCATTTCCGCCGAACCAGCAGGCGCAGATCCGCTTACAGCTTTCCATGGTTTTGCAGGCGGTCATCAGTCAGCAGCTCGTGCCCGGCGTAGACGGCACACCCATCCCGGTGTTTGAAATCATGTATTCCACACTCGCGATACGCAATATGATCCGCGAAAGCAAAACGCATCAGCTCGATGCCGCCATCGCTTCCGGCGCGGCGCAGGGCATGCGCACCATGGACATGGCGCTTGCGGACCTTGTACGGCAAAAGCGCATCACAGAGGAGACGGCGCTTTACTACTGCACGAACTATGAGACAATGCAAAAACGTCTGCAATTACTTTAAGTCATAGTTTTTAGCGCGACCTTTCGCCAAAAAAAGGTATTTTCTCCGACAAAAAAGTAAATACTTATGAGAAAAATCGCATTTTCCACCTTTCGGTGGATTACAAATACCGTGAAGCGTGTTATACTTTATGAAAAGAACAAGTTCGGAATATTATTTTTTCGCAATAGCCGGGGTGATATTTTGAACCGTTATTTCTGAAAGAGGGAGATGAACCGTTCATGAGTCGAACAGCGAAAGAAATTGAAACCACCGGGCTGCCGTGTGAAGCACAGAACGGTGAAACGATACAGGTTGTGCCGAAGGTCGATGTGACCATGTTCGGCAAGTTTACCTTGAAGCAGGAAGGTATGGAGGTTCCGCACGCTGTGAGCCTCACGGGACGTTCCAGAAGACTGTGGACGCTTACGGCATACCTTATTCTGAACAGAAACCGCGGTGTTTCCGCACAGGAGCTCATCGACCTGCTGTGGCCGGAAGCCGAAAACGATAACCCGTTAAGCACGCTGCAAAATAATGTCAGCCGCGCAAGGGCTGCGCTGGCAGAGCTCGGCTTTACGCACGCAAAGGTTATAATCCGTAACGAAAAGGGCTATTATCGCTGGGCGCCGGACCGCGAGACGCAGCTTGACGTGGAGCAATTTGAAACACTTGCAAAGGCAGCGCTTGCCGAAGAAGATATGGAAAAATCGGTTGCCCTGGCGCAGGAAGCCGTGGCGCTTTACACCGGCGATTTTCTTACGGAAAGCGCAGCGGAGTTCTGGTGCATCAATCTCAACACGTATTACCGTTCGCTTTATACGCGCCTATGTCGCGCGGCGGTGGATCGCCTTCTGAAGCTCGGACGCATTACGGATGCGGAAAAGCTCTGCACGGGCGTTATCCGTTTAGATCCCGCCGCAGAGGAATTCAGCGTGTTTTTGATGCAGGCGCTCATAAAAAACAAAAACCCGAAAAAAGCGCTGGAACACTATGATTACATCGCTTCGCTGTACCGGGAGGTCTACGGTGTTTCGCCTTCGGCGGAGCTGGAGGCGCAGAAGGCGCTTGCGGTGCAGGAGATTTACGGCAGCGAGACGAGTGAAGACGATATTCACACGTTCCTGCTTGAAAAAGAACAGGAACCCGGTGCGTTTTGCTGTGATAACAACGTTTTCCGCGAGATTGTAAACCTGCATGTGCGCGAGATGCGCCGAAACGATACCCCTGCGGCGTTGATGATTGTGCGGCTTGCAAACCGCTCGGTAGACCCGGAAAAGCGTGCTATATATATGAAGCAGATGGAAGGGACGCTTTTAAACGAACTGCGCGCGGGCGACCCGTTCACAAAGGTGGGCGCAAACCAGTTTTGGGTGCTGCTGCCGGGTGCGACCGGCGAAAACGGCGGGCTCGTTTCCCGCCGTGTGTTCAATCGGTTCCAAAAGGAATACCCGAAAAGCGGTGCGGCCTACACCTTTAAATCGCTCGACCTGCGTCACATACATATGAACGCAGAAGAAAAAGCAACGGAGAAAACGGAGCGCCGAAAGGCCTAAAACCGTCACCTGAAAAAATAAACCGGTTGACGCAGCACAGTTAACAAAAAAACTACGACCTATTTTCTTTTTTTATGAGAAAATAGGTCGTTTTTCTATGAAAAACTTACTAAATTTCTGATTATCTTTTCATAAGTTGGTAAATGCCGATATAT
>OLPL01000325.1_pt1 | contig 36373 bp, 26 predicted proteins | sample 1673211 | NCBI WGS metagenome assembly OLPL01 (sample SAMEA3136766, study PRJEB25190) | human gut metagenome | reverse complement strand
TCTGCATTATTTTCACCTTTCCACACATTTGGGGTTGACTTCTAATAGTTAGTCTCTCAACATAATAAATCACCCCATCTATTAGATAGTATATCATACTGGCTAACAAATGGGGTGCAGTTTAAAGTTGCACCGTACCGGGATTTTTGTACTTTTTGATTAAAAACAATCCGGCCTGCCAATGCTCACAAATCCCTGCAAACCTGTCAGCACCACATTATTCTGCGAACTGGCGCAGTGGATGATAAGCGGATCACCGTTGCTGTCCTTGCCTACAAACACGCCCACATGAGTATCACCGGGGTAAAACACCAGATCACCCGGCTGTGCTCCGCTCCATGAGATAGATTTGCAATGGTCATGCTGACTGGCTGCGCCGCCGCCATGTCCAATCACATAGCCCAGTGAATTGTTGAATACCCAATCGACGAAACCGGAACAGTCCAGTCCGTAAGGGCGGATTGTTCCGGTCGTTCTGCTTCCGGCGGCGGTGACGCGAGTGGGTTTGCCCCAACGGGAATCCCAACCGATGGCGCTGCTTTTGCCGCCCCAGAAGTAATTCACTTTGCCGAGAAGCGAATAGGCTTTTTCCACCACAGCACGCCGCCGCTCGGAAATGTCCTTGGGCATGGCGGCAAGCATGGCGCGGATTTGCGCTTCGTCCAGCGTGACCTCGCCGCCGTAGGTCCCCACCAGTTCTGCCAGCATTTGCGCGTACTCCGGCTTCAGCACTTCCTCCAGTGCTTCACGCTGGCTCTTATTGAAGTGGTAGAAGTCCGGCATATCGGTTGCTTTTTTGCTGGTAATAGTGATATGCAAAATGGTTTCCGTGCTGTCCTCACGCTTGATGGTCTGCACATAGTAGCTGACGGTATTCATATCCCAGAACACCGTGCGAATAAGGTCGATACGCTCCTCGTCGATGGTGACAACATCGGTAGCGTCGGCATCGGCCCCAGCCGTTTTGACTGCAAACACAGCGACAACATCTGTCCAGTTGGTGATGGAAAGGTCGCTGCTGCCGTCCGGCTCTCGATGGATGACCACGCTGTCTGCGGGGTTCTCGGTCTGTATCTGATTGATCTTCGCGGAAAACTCACTGTTGATGAGCGCGACGGCCTGCGGGACAGATTGCGCGTCGCTGTCGTTGCCAGACCAGAACACACCAAACGGCGTTCCGATAACAGCCGCCGCACCGCCGATGATCAAAATCAGCGCAATGAGCGCACCGGCACCGCCTAGCAGTCCGACTGCCGCCCGTGCGACAGCCTGTCCTGCGCGGATTACGGCTTTCTTGACCCGCTCAAAGAGTTTTACTGTGCGTTTGGCGGTCTGCGCTGTCTTTTGTGCGGCTTCCTGCATGACCTGCTGCTGCACTCGCTGTTTGGCTCTTGCCGTGATCTGTGCCTGCGCCTTTGCCGCCGCCCGCTGGCGGACAATAGTATCCTGCCGTCCCGTGAATAGCTGTTCACGGATCGGTCTTTTCTCTTTCGGCGCTGCTGCGGATAATTTTCGGTGTTTTGGAGTACAGTGCTGTTCGGTGTATTTTTGTGTATCGGCATTGAGAAATGGCAATTCCACTTGCTGTTCCAGCATCGCAATATCCGTCTGCACTTGTGCAGCTTCATGCTTTTCGATGGCAGCCGCAGTTTCTCGGCGGCGTTCGGTCTGCTTTTTCGCCTGTGTCTGCCGAAATTTCTGCTTGGCACGGGTAACTTGCGGCGTTTCTGTCTGCGTAGGCGCAGAGGATGAAGCACCTTGTTCTTTCGGCTTTGTGGCACTGAATTTGCGGTCGAATTGCTTTTGCGCCAGCGCCTTGCCGGAGCGGAACGCCGTGCGGCTGCTGATCTCCGCCGCACGCTGTTCCTTGGTCTGAAACCGTTCCACCGGCTCTTGATAAGGTGAAGTCTGTTCTTCCTCCGGCATATTGTTCTTGCTCTTGAACTGCCGCCGGACAGCCTGCTCCCGCAGCACCTTTGCCGCCTGTTTGGGCAGAAAGGCGGTGGTCTGCCGGGTTTGAATATCCCATTTTTTCGGACGTGTCCGTATCTCTTTCACAGTGATTCACCCGGCTTGGTCGTCATAAGGCGGTATAACGCCGTGTTGCGCGGGAATTGGTTGATGAACGGCACCTTTGCGCCGCCGACTTTGATAAGGCCGTGTCCAGATTCCGCATTGCTGATATAGGAAAGCTGTTCTTCCGAAATGCGGAGCATTTTCACAAGCTCCTGCTGGTCGGTGGGAGCCTGCGACAGCATGAGCAGGAACTCGGAGTTCGCCAACATATTCTTTGCTGTGGGAGAACGCAGACAGTCGGTGACATTCTGTGTAATGCCGGTCGCGGCGGCGTTTTTCTTGCGGAAACGTTTCCAGCTTTCTTCAAGGAAATTGCTGCTGTACTCATTGGCGAAGAACAGATAAATCTCGTCAATATAGATCCATGTGCGCCGTCCGCGCTTGTGGTTTTCAATGACACGGTTCAGAATCGCGTCCAGCATGACCAGCATACCCACGGTTTTCAGCTGACTGCCGAGGTCAAAAATATCGAACAGCATAATGCGGTTGCTCATATCCACATTGGTCTGATAGGCGAACACATCCAGCGTACCGTCTACAAACAGTTCCAGCGCCAGCGCGATGGACTGCGCCTGCGGCTCCGGCTGGCGCAGCAGTTCTTCACGGAAGTCTTTCAGCGTAGGCGGATTGCGGTAGTCCTTGATGTACTCGCGGTACACATTGCCCACGCACCGTCCGATGATGGAACGCTCTTTTGCGCCCACCGGCTCCGGCTTCATCAACTGTTCGCACAGGGACATGACAAACTGGCTTTTCAAAATCAGAGGATCGTCTGCCTTGCCTTCCTCCTCGCCGTAACCGCTGGTCATATCCATCGCGTTGATGTGATTGGGGCTGCCTGCCGAAATCCGCACGACCTCGCCGCCCAGTGCCCGCACCAGCGGTGCATACTCACGCTCCGGGTCAACGATGATAATATCGTCGTCGGTAGAAAGCGCGATAGAGGTGATCTCCTCCTTGGCCGCAAAGGACTTGCCCGAACCGGATACGCCCAGAATGAAGCCGTTGCTGTTCAAAAGCTGTCGGCGGTCGCAGACGATCAGATTGCGACTGGTGGCGTTCACACCGTAGTACACGCCGCCGCGATGTCGAATCTCCTGCGAGGAAAACGGCACCAGACCGGCGGCGCTCTCGGTGGTCAGTGTCCGCAAGGTGTCAATCCGCCGTAGGCCGTAAGGCAAAACGGTGTTCAGTGCATCCTCCTGTTGGTAGGTCAGCACGCTCATTTCACAGTTCTTGCCGCCCGCAATGCTACGGATGGTATCGGTGTCTGCGTCAAGCTGTGCCTTGCTGTCCGCCACATGAACAAGGGTCATCACGCACAGGGTCATGCGCTGATCGCGCATGGTCAGGTCGTCTAGCATGGAACGCATTGTGTCCCGTGCGTCAGTAAGCTGCATGGGCGGAATGGCGGAAAAATTGTTGTTCTGGTTCTGCTTGTTCTGCCAACGGGTAATATCCGTTTCCACCGCAAGGGACTGGTTTTGAATTTCTTTCAGTGCCTTATCCGTGGGAATGGGCTGAATGTCGATGGACAAAATCAGATTGCGGTTGAGTTCGGTCAGTTCCTTTACAAAGCTGTCCTCCAGATAGGCCGGGTAGTCCTTAAGAAACAGTACGCGGCCTACTTTGCTGTCCGAAAGTTCAAAGTAGTTGGAATGGAACTGGATACTGTCCGGACAGATGGAATCCTTGAATGAGTGTCCGCGCTTGGCCACAGTATCGAAATCAAAGCGGAACGAATCCTCCTCACCAATACGGAAAAAGTCATGCAGGATACCCAGCCGCTCCTTGTTGTCCAGTTCGTACAGCTTGGAGTTCAGCTTTTTCATGTTGGCGGACAGGTCGCTGCCCACACGGGCAAAAAAGCTGCGCGCCTCCTCAATGCTGCGGCGCTCCACGGAAACCGTGATGTACCGCTCCTGCACAATGCCGTTGCCCTCTGCGGCTTTGTCGAGCAGCATACGGTTGTATTCCTTACGGTAATCGTCGCGCCCGTCCTGCTTGGACGGCATGAGCATTTCTTTCTGAAATTCCAACGGATTCAGCCGTTTGTTGACGATAGAGATTTTCGTGATCGCGTCCGTCGGTAACGCCTTTTCCAGCGCACAATACTGGATGAGCATTTCCTTTTTATCTTCCTCGTCCGCCACGGCGTAGTTGATGTCGGTGAAGCACCAGCAACGGCTGAACTTGCCGTCCACTTCCCAGATACCGTCCCTGTGGATACGGCGGATGGGAATGGACTGCTGGGCCGTTTTCGGCAGGCGTACAGAAGCACGCTCTTTCTTTCGTCCGAATTTCTTCACTTGTGTTTCCTCGCTTTCTTTATCGGCGTGTGCAGAAGCTGTTCATACAGGTTTTCGCTCTTATACAGCCGCCGTCCGGCACACAGGATGTGGGTCTTGAACATCGCCCAAAGCAGCCGTTCAAAGGAAAGGCCGTTATATTTGAAAAATCCAGCAGTCGCCAGCGGCGCGGCACAGAGCATGCACAGCCAGCTTGCGTTCTCCTTTCCAATGGGGTCTTTGAGCAAAAAATAAGCTCCCACGGCAACTGCAACAGCGCCGAGGGAGCAGCCGAACTGCCTTGCAGACAGTCCGAAAAAGATAGATTCGTGATAGTTTCTCACTTCACGATTGATACGGATTTCCATAGTCACCTCCAAGAAAAAGAGGAGTGCAAACGCACTCCTCACAGGGTTTATTCGATTTGATGGTCACGGATTTTGCGGTAAAAGGTCACGAGCCAGCTTAATGCCGTTACACCGAGAATGGTGAACAGGATACCATCCGCCAGCGCCGTGTGGTGTGCCGCCCAGTCCAGCCAGACGGTATTGCCGAGAACCACATAGACCAGTGCAGGCCCCAGTCGCAGCTTGATGAGCAGCTTGAACCACAACGGGAGCAGCAGGAAAAACAGAATGGGGAAAATGATTTGTCTGAACATGGTCAGCACCTCCTTGATGGTACCAGTGTAACGCAGTCTGGGGTTTCGTGCAAAAAATCAGCTTTGCTGTTTTGATAAAATTATAGTAAAACTGCTGTCCGAAAAAACGGACAATTCACAATGCCATCATCTCTTTCACGATTCGGTCTGCACCCTTTACCAGTCCCACGAGCACCAGCATATTGAAGATGGTTTCTGCCAGATAACTCCACACCATCGTCACCGCTGAAGCGTCCGGGTCTGCGATACTCGGTGCACCGCCGCTGGTAAAGGCGGCGAATATCATGCAGGACAGCACGATGACCGCTCCCTCCATGCACACGCCGAGGTAGCTTTTAATAAAAGTTCGCCCGGTATTCGAGGTCACATCTCCTGCAAAGGTGGACAGTGGGATAGGCGCAAGCGCCGTGTACATATAAAGCCGGAAGAATCGGCTGTATACGGTCATTATCATAACAAAGGACAGCGCTGTAATGAACACGCTGCCTAAAATCGTCACCCGCCACAGCGGGATACTCGCCAGAAAGCCTACCTCGTCAATGGCAGTCTTGATTTCCTCCGGGAGCGCCACAGACGCGCCCGTGAGATTTCCGAGATTGCCCGCCACTGTGCTGACGATACCGCCGCAGATGGTAAAAAGCGTGGTCATAATATCCATGCCGTAGGTCACGGCAGTTTTCGCCGCCACGAAGCGGATAAAATGCCGCAGTGCCTGTTCCGGTCTGCGAAAGTCCTGAAAATTCGCTGTACTGCGGAAAATGCTAATGGCAAAGAATAAAATCAGCAGTCCATAGCCGATGGCCTGCAATGCGGTGTTGATGTTCTGGCATACCGCCCAAATCGCACCGTTCTTGAAGTGTTGCGGCGTTTCGCTCACCAGTGACCATATCTCGGTCAGTTTGGAGTTCCATGTGGCAAAGGCACCCTCTAAGTTTTCTACAATCCAGTTATCGTCCAAATATATCACCTCCGAAAAGGACAGCCGCCTGCTTCACTGGGAACAGGCGGCTGTTGTAGTTCATGCAGTTTACTTCAAAATCAGGTCGAGGATTTCCTTTGCGAACGCGATGACCAGACCGCCGAAAAAGGTCAGAAAGCCGGTGCTGCGCTGCGAAGGGTCGTGGGACTGTAAGCTCAGACCGATCTGCACCACGCCCCAGCCCAGCAGGATCACGCCGATGGCTTTGATGGCGGAAAAGACAAAGGTGGACAGATTGTTGATGGCAGTCAGCGGATCTTCACCTGCGGCGAAAGCGGGTGTACAGACGGCGCAGGCCAGCACGCAGGTCAGCACAGCACCGAAGTAGCGCCGTTTTGCCTTGCGCGTCCGGTCGGTGGGGTTCAGAGTGGGTTTCTTCTTCATGTTCGGTTTCCTCCAAGATTTCAAGATTTTCGATGTTGATCTCATGCGGCAGGTCATTCTGCTCATAGCTGGGAATGTCAAACTTCTTTTGATAGGGCGGCTTGCCGCCGTCAGCGGTTAATCGGTAGTTCGGATGCTTCTGGATAGGATACTTGTCGTCCATCACCGGGCGTTCACCGCGAATAAAGATGAGCGCCTTGCGGTTATCCAGCATCCGAACCTCATCCGGCATGAGCAGTTCACGCCCTGCGTTCTGATAATTGGTGCTGCTGGAGCCGCTGCGTCCCTTCGTCACGCCGCGCGTTCGGGTGTCGATGGTGGCCTTACCAAGCATTTTGGAAATGTACTCGTGGGTGCTGGCCTCGTTGCCGCCCAGATAGAGCAGTGTGTCGCAGTTGCCGGTCACATTCTCCCAGCTGTCCTTGAACAGCTTCTTCAGCTGCGCCATGTTCTGAATGACGATATTGATGGAGATTTCACGGCTGCGACAGGTTGCCAGCACGCGCTCAAAGTCCTCCGGCAGTGCGACATTGGCGAACTCGTCCATCAGCACGCGAACCGGAACCGGCAGTCTGCCGCCGTATTTATTGTCTGCGGCATGGTACAGTTCGCGGAACGCCTGCGAGTACATCAGACCCACAAGATAGTTGAAAGTGGTATCCTCATCGGGAATAACGGCGAAAATGACGCGCTTGCGGTCGCCCAGTGTGCCGAGCGCCAGGTCATCGCGGCTGGTCAGGTGCGCCATTTCTTCCGTGTTGAACGCCGCCAGTCGGGTGGATGCAGATACCAGAATGGATTTTGCGGTTTTCGGTCCGGCCTGCTTGAACACCTTCCAGTTCTTCACTGCGATGTGATCCTCGTCCACACGCTCTAAATCGTCGAACAGCAGATCCACCGGACTGCGGTAGCTTTCGTCCTCCTCACGAGCCTCGGCGTTGATGACCATGTACATCAGGGTGCCGAAGTTGCGCTCGCTCTCCGGCGCTTCGTGAAACAGATACAAAATCAGCGCCGAAAGGAACGCTGTTTCCGCCTTGTCCCAGAACGGGTCAGAGGTTTGCGACTTCTGCGGTGTGGTATTCTGGATCAGTGTGTTGATAAGCCGAAAGGCGTCAATATCCGTGTGCAGGTAGGTAAACGGGTTGTAGCAGTCGGACTGCTTCATGTCGATGAGGTTGAAAATCGTCACCTCGTAGCCCATCTTCTCAAGCAGACCGCCCACAGCGCGGTAGGTTTCGCCCTTTGGGTCACATACGATGTAGGAACATTCCGCCTGCATGAGATTAGGCTTGATGAAAAAGCGTGTCTTGCCTGCGCCGGAGCCGCCAATCACCAGAATGTTTGCGTTCACTTGATGCTGCGGCGGCAGTGCCCGGACATTCATGCTGATACGGATATGCTTGGAAATGAGCAGATAGCGGTCGTTCTTCTTGGTTCGGAAGTGGGCGCACACCTCTTTCGGACGCCCCCAGTAGGCAGAGCCGTGTTCCTCACCCGGTCTGCGGTTGCCCTTTTCGGAGTAGTACCACGCCACGGCAAAGCCATAGAACGCCAGCGCAACCAGAACAAATTTCTTTGTGTACGGCGTGATATGGATAGAAAACGGGGTTTCCAATGCAGCGGAAAAGGCGTTTAGCCATTCAAACAGGCCAACATTTTCACCGCAGCACCCACCGCCCAGCAGCGCCAGCCAGACCACGAAAACGGCAAGCGCCGCCCAAAGCAGGACGGCGCTTCCGTTTGAATCGTGCTTCACGGCTTAGTAGCCGGTCTTAGGCAGAGTGGTGACACCCGGCTTGTAGACCGTTGTTACCCAGCGGTCTGTCGCCATGATCCACTGTCCGCCGTGCAGACCTCCCACATCTGTGCGGTTTGCAAACTGGTAGCCGTTATTTAGCCAGCTATTTGTCCAGCAGAGAATGTACGGCGCGTCCACCTGAGCAAAGCCAGCCTTGACCGTGCCGAAAACGAATATGAAGTCGGTCACATACTCGTTAGAGGCCAGTCCCAGTGCTGCGGGCGAAGCGTCCAGCGAATAGTTCTTCATGGTGGAAAGGTTGTCCGCCAGCGTGCGGTAGTCATGCAGATTGGTCTTGTAGACTACCTTATAACTGAGTTTCTGGTTCCATGTGCCGGTAATGATCTTGGTCAGGCGTACCGCCGAAGTCGGCAGTGTGTCGCGCCAGTAGAAGCTGTTCAGCGGCACGGTGGAGTTGTTGGCGATGTTCTTGAAGTCGTAGCGGATGGTCTGGGACGGCGTGACCTGCTTGTAGCCGCGCTTGGTCACGGAAACATTGGTGTACACGCTCTGGTTCAGCACTTCCACGCGCACGATCTGGCCGGAGAATTCAATCTCCACCTCGATAGGCTGTGTGGCGGCGCTGTAAAATACCGGCGCCTTGGTTTCGCGGATGGTGTAACGGCCCAAAGGCAGGGTGTCCGTGGTCGCAATGCCGTTCTTATCGGTTACAACGGTATTCACCAGATTGCCTGCGCGGTTGTAGACCTCAAAGGTTGCACCGGGCAGAGGTGTTCCTGCGGCGAGAGCGTTGAACGGGTTATCGTCTGCGGACTTCTTGGTGATTTGGATTTGTCCCATCGTAGGCGTGTTCTTCCATGTGATCGTTGAAGTGCCGCCGTATTCCACATAGAAGGTCTTGACTGTGGTATCCAGCACATAACCGTCCGCCGCCTGGATTTCCCGCACCAGATACTTGCCGTCCGTCAGCGTCTTGTCGATATAGACATAGCCGTTCTGGTCGGAGGTGTACTGGCCGATGGGATTGCCCTTACTGTCCGAAACGAGGAAGGCCACGCCGTAAATGCCCTTGCCGGTCACGCTGTCGATCTTGTGGATGAGCATGGAGCTGGCCTGCGTGTTCTCAATAGTCAGCGAGGTCGTCTTACCGGCTTTCACCTCAAAATTGTGGGGCGTGCTGTCCAGCAGATAGCCCTTTGCAGCTTTGATCTCGGTGGCGGTGTACCAGCCGTCCGCAAGCTGCGGGAGTGTGATAACGCCGTTGCTGTCGGTGGTGTATGTGCCGATGTGTTCGCCGTTCATCTTGGCGATCTCAAACTGTACGCCCTTGATGCGCTTTCCGCTGTCCGCGTCCACCTTGATGATCTGACCGCCGCCGATGGGCGTGTTGGTAAAGGTCAGCGTCTGCGTGTCATTCCGGTCTACCTTGACGGTCTGCGAGGTGTTGTCCAGCACATAACCGTCCGGGGCCTTGACCTCTGTTACCACATAGGTATCCGGTTTGAGGTTTACCAGTTTAATCTGGCCGTTGCTGTCCGTGGTGTAAATGCCGTTGGAAGTGACCGTGCCGCCGTAATTGCCGACAAACGATCCATCCGAGGTCGTGATCTTGAACTGCGCGCCGGGAAGCGGCTGTTTGGTCACGCTGTCGATCTTGTCGATGATAAGATCGCCGTGTTTGCCGTTGGAAAACTCTACTGTCACCACATCCTGCTCCTTACCGGAGAGATAGACGGTCTGCGGCGTGTCGTCGATCTCATAGCCTGCGGGAGCCTTGGTTTCCTCTACGATGTAGGTCCCGGCCTTCAGCCCGGTGATCACGATGGTGCCGTTGGCCGAGGTGGTGTATTCTCCGATGACCGTGCCGCCAGTGCCGGAGGTTCCGCCCAGATAGCGCACGCGAAACTTTGCGCCTTGCAGCATAGCTCCGCTGTCTGCGTCCACCTTTTTGATGATGAGCGCCGAGAGCGGTGTGTTCTCAAAGGTCAGCGTCTTGCCGGTGCCTGCCTGAATGAAGCAGTCCTGTGCAGCCGGGTCTTTGATGGCGTAGCCCTTTGCCGGTTCCACCTCAGTCACGCGATACCAGCCGTCGCGCAGCTTGGTGAGTTTGACCTGACCGTTTTCATCGGTGAAATAAGTGCCGAGGTCGTTCAGTTCTCCGGTGAAGCTGTTGTTGCTGGCATAGGTGATGTGGAACTTTGCGCCCTTGATAGGGTCTTTCGTGATGCTGTCCACCTTGTCGATGGTCAGCGTAGGTTTGGGATAATTGCGGAAACGCACCGTACCCGTTTTATTGGGAACGAGGGTGATGGTCTGCGGTTCGCTGTCCAGCAGATAACCGTCCGGCACACTGGTTTCACGCACCACATACACACCGGGGTCAAGGGCGGTGAGCAGAGCCTCGCCGTTGGCGTCGGTCTTGACGGTGGTGAGTGTGCTGCTGTCCGCCTTGTTGACGGTGAACGTTACACCGGAGAGCGGTGCGCCGGTCACAGCATCGGTTTTTACAATTTTGAGGTTGGGTTTCTTCTCGTTGTTTACTACCAGCGTGCTGTCCTTGCCGGGGAACAGTTCCACATGGTATTCCGTGTCGTTCAGCACATAGCCGCTGGGCGCTGCGATCTCCTTGACCGAGTACACGCCGGGTTCCAAATCAGAGATGGAGATGCGCCCGTTGGTGTCGGTCACGCGGTCAAGGTAGTGGCTGCCGTCCTCGATCTTTGCGATCCTAAAGGTTGCACCGGCAAGATAGCTGTCGTTCTCCGCGTCGTATTTCACCACGGACAGTACGGGCTTCTCCGTGTTGGTGAACACAAAGCGGGCATTTTCTCCGGCGTTGATCTGGATGGTGCGCTTGGCATCGTCCATCAGATAGCCATTTGGCGCAGTAATTTCCTCTACGGTGTACGCGCCCGGCTCCAGTGCGGTCAGGTCAATTTCGCCGTTTTTGTCGGTCACATATTCCTTGGAGAAAGTGCCACCCACCAGAGAAATGCGGAACTTGACATTGGCCAGCGGCTCCATCGTGCGGCTGTCCACCTTGATGATATGGATACCGGGCTTGACGGTGTTGAAGAAAGTCAGCGTTTTGATACCACCGCCTGCGGTGAGTTCAATTCGCTGCGGTGTGCTGTCCAGCACATAGCCTGCACTGGTGGAAACCTCCTTTACCAGATAGGTTCCCGGCTGGAGGTCGGTCAGGCGGATCTGACCCATCTCATCCGTGGAGAACGAGCTGATGAGGACGGTATCACGGTAAATTTCAAAGGTCACATCGGGCAGGACTTCGTGGGTCTGCTCATCGTACTTGGTGATGATAAGACCCGGCTTTGCCTGATTTTTCAGCACAAAGCTGGTTTCCGTGCCGGAGGTCACATTCACAGTGTAGGTCTGGCCGTCCTTGACATAGCCACTGGGCGCGGACGCCTCGCGCACCTGATACGCACCGGGCTTCAGCTTATCGAAGTACACGCTGCCGCCGAGGTCGGTGGTGCCGGTCTGGGTGACACCGCTCTCGATATGCCTGATCTCCACAGTCGCACCGGCGAGAGAAGCGCCGCTGTCCGCGTCGATCTTATCCACACGCAGATTGCCGTAAGGTGCATTTTCAAAGGTGACAGTCGCGGTATTGCCGTAGTCCACGGAAACAGTCCTGGTGGTTTCCGCACCCAGCAGGTGCCACTTGGGAGCCGCTTTCTCCGTGATGACATACTGGCCGGAGAGGGTCAGTGGAACAATGATCTTGCCGCTTGCATCCGTGACAAAGCTGCCGAGGACAGTCCCGTCCGGGGCCTTTACCTCAAAAGTCGCACCGGAAAGCGGTGTATTGGTGCCGGTCTCCACCTTGTTGATGATGAGCGTGGTTTCAGTAGGCGTTTCCGGCTTATCCGGGGTATCGGACGGCGCAGCGGAATACCGGCTGAAAGTGGACTGACGAATCTCAGTGGTGGGGGCAGTGTCACACATATACCGCTGCAAGGTGCCGTATTTGCTGGTTTCTGCACACAGGGCATAGTAAATGGCGTATTTGTAGACATTGGCGTGCAACGACATCTGCACCGCGCCGGTCTGGTCGCTTACGCTGTCCTTTGGGTACAGCACCTTGAACTGACCGGCATAGCTGGCGCCGTTGGACGAGGTCCTGATCTTGGTGATGTCGTTATTATTCATGTCTACGATGCGGGTGCCCTCCGGCACTTCATCGGGCATGGTGAAAGCAATGTCGATGTCGTAATCGCACACCCATGTTTCCGAATCCGCCGTGAACACCTGCTGCAAGTATTCCTTGCCGTCTACGGTGACGGGATAAGCGGAGTCCTTGTCCGCCGTTACGGTGATGGTAGGCTGGGGAACACGGTTCCACCAGATACCGTTTTTATAGATGTTCTTTGCAGCCGCGAGGATTTTCTCGCCGCGCTCCTTTTCTGCACCGGACAGCGAGGGATTAAGTGTTAGCCGGTCAATACTCCAATCGTCTATCAGGTAGCACCAGAGTGCCATTTTTGTAGCGTAATAGGCTTGCTGCTTATTATCCAGCTTGAGTTCAGATAAACCTTTGTGCGGATAGCCGTTAGCAATGATACCCATGATTTTCGGGTCGCTGCTGGCTTCGTTGGCGATGTACTTGATACTCTCGCCGGGATTTACCGATTGCGGTACGCCCTTTGTTGTAGGATTGATGCAGTAGGCCGGGATTTCCTTGATCGCGCCGCTGGCCGACTTAAAGTTGAAGTAGGTATAGGACTGTGAACGGACAACACCGTTCATGCTGAGGTAAGACATTTTATAACCGCCATTGGTGATATTCACCTCACCCAGCGCACCGCCGATGGTGCTGCTGGCGGCAGAAGCAAAGCCTGTGCAAAGACTCAGCATAGTGGAAATACACAAAAGTATCGCTATCAGTCTTTTTCGCATAAAAACCTCCTGAAAATAGCAGCAGCGCAAACCGTGTTCAGGCTTGCGCTGCTGTGAAGTGGTTGTTGGAATTATTGGGCGTCAATTAGATTTCGGTTGCTCTCCTCCTTAATCGCAAAAAAATCCGCCCTGAAAGTTCAGGACGGATCGGTAGACTATATCTGTTTGTCTAAATCTCTGCGGCTGTAAATGATACGGCGAATTTCCATTGTATCGCCAATCACTACATAGAAAATGGTGTAGTTCTTCACGGGAATACGATAGTATGGGTACCTGCGCTCTTTAGCAGATGAATAAGGTTCAAATGCTTCTGCACAGGAAAGCCGCTCGTAAATCGCCGTTTCAACCGCATCAACAAAATTTTCTGCGGCGATTGGGTTTTGAAGATGAATGCTGATATAATCAACAATTTCATTCAGGTCGTCTTCAAAAAGCGGCAGGATACGCAGTTTATAATGCTTTTCTGCCATGAATACGACCTCTTACTCGTTTGAACACTTCATCGCCGGAGTAGCGAACATCGGTGGAATCCGCCATACGATCTGCTTCATCCAATTTCAGTTCTACTTCATCCGTGAGTGCAGAATACTGCTCAATGCTCATAACGACCATCGAACCATAACCGTTTTTGGTCAGATAAACAGGTTCACCGGTTTCCATGACGATTTTTTCGATTTCTGGAAATTTGTTTCTCAGATCGGAAACTGGTCTGATGTTGATCATAACACTACCTCCTCGCATGAAATTATTATATCACTCCTATCATTATATTATCAGTATTTTATCACGAAATCAACTGTTATTTCTGCCGTGCCTGCACACACCAGCGGTACTGCGGCTGGTTCATCACGCAGGTCACCAGCGTCACCACATTATCAGCGGTGGGGTTCAGCACGCTCACATCGTTCACGGATACCTTTCGCACCGAGTACACGGAATAGGTTCTTGTGCCGAGCTGGGTCGTCAGCTTGATGGTATCGCCGTTCTTCAAGGTATGGATCTTCCCGAAGTAGTTGCTGGAGCCGCGATTGTGTCCGGCAAACGCTACATTGCCGTCCCAGATAGAGGTTTCAGTAAAGTGTCCGGCACCTTTCCGCATGGCGGCATTGTCCGTGCCCTGATAGATTTTCGCACTCAGTCCAATGGCAGGCGCGGAGAGCGTGCCGAGGGAACCATCTTTGTAATACAGGCTGCTGGTCACAGCAGTATAACCGCTGCTCCAAGTAGTGCCGCTGTTCGAGGGCGTTTCTGCGGCAGGCGGCATAACCGTAGCAGTGCCAGTAGTGCCGCTACTTGCCGTGCCGCTTTCCAGATACCCACCGGTCAGCAGATTGGGTGTCAACCGCTCACCAGAACCGGGCATATCTGCCATCGGACTGCCAAATGCAGGCGGAATATAGGCGGCGTTCTTGCTCACATCAGTTTCGTAGATGTTCGAGCCGCCGACTACCGTCACCGGCTCCACGCTGGTCGGCTTGCCGAAGCTGCCTGCGGCTGCGTCCGCCTCGGTGTACTCAAGAGCCAACGCCGGGGTAGTGGTCAGAACGGTCGCTGTCAGAAGCGTCAGTCCCAGCAGTTTTGCCGTTCTCGGCAGAGGTGTAATCTGCGTCAAGAATTGTTTCATCATCGTGCTTTCCTTTCTTCCTGTTCTTGATTTTTGCGGCAGTAAAACCGGCAAGGCAGAGCAAAATCAGTCCGCCCGGAATGGCAAGATAGCGCCAGTCTATCTTCTGGGCTTCTTCGACTTCCACCTCCGGCACGACAAGCGGCGTGCCGTGGAACACCGCCACATACTGCACCTTGTTCAGCGATACCTTTTCCACCTCGCCGCTGTATTGTGCGGTGACGGTATACCCTGTCACATTGCGGCTAGACGCGGTTCCCGTGTAGGTTACGATAGCGGAGAAACGATCTCCGATGGCGTCATCGTCCACATTCTCCGTGTTGTCGGTCTGCCAGTCCACCGTGGAGAAATTCAGCGTCCGCCCGTTCTCGGTCGTGGTCTTGGGGATGTACTCCAAATCCATGCTGCTGAGATTGGGATAGGTGCGGGTCGCGGATACCGTCCACGAATTGTTTTTGTATCCGGCAGGCTCTACAGTGATGGAACCGGTATCCAACTTCAGCGTGCCAGTGAAGCCGTCCTCGGTGGTGACTGCCTTGGTATCCGCCAGAAGCGGCAGAATAGCGGTCAGTTCCTTGCTTTCGCTGCTGACCGTTACGGTTTCGGTGTACTCTTTGGACTGCTGTTCGGGCAGTTCCTGCCGCAGCAGGTCGGTCAGCGTAAAAGAATAACCGTCCTGTTCAAAGCTCTGCTTTGCCTGCATGGACGGCTCTTGATCGACCGGCAGTTCGTAGGTTTTCCGCACCTCGAAAATGCCGTTATTCATACTGTAACTGACCTGCGACGGGTATTCTGCCGCAAATGCGGTGGTGCTGAGAAGCAGCAGCACCGCCAGAATGGTGATAGGTTTCTTCATCTCTCTTTATCCTTTCCGGGCCGAGGCGGCGACTGCCGCGACTGCCTCTTATGCTGCCGTATCCGGTCGATGATGGAGATCGGTTCACTCTCCATCATCTCTTGCGGCCAGCCAGTCCCGCGCTCTGCGGATCTGTTCTCTTGCGGAACACGGGACTCAACTTTTTTTAACGGCTCGTCCTCCGCCTGCTGTTTTTCCGGCGCAGCGTAATGCATACGCTCGAAAACACGGTTCAGCTTGGAAACATCCTCGGCTTTCGCCAGAATATCCACATGGCCGCTATCACTGGCGGTGTCCTTGATAACACTGAACAGAATACCGTACTTCTTCGCTTCTCGCTTAAAGGCGGTTAAGTCCTGCTCCTTCAGGTCGAACACCCGCAGTTCCTTACCGCTGCGAAGCAGGGCGTTCATGTGTGTCTTGCCCCGCAGCTTCTGATTCTCGTTCGCCAGCGCCAGACACAGGGCCGCAAGGTTCTTGGCTCCCAGTGCGGCCAGCTTCACTGCTGCCTCGGAGATTTGGATAGCCTCGCGCGTCATTTGCTCGGCGGTTTCGCTGCCGATACTCATGGTATTGCTCCTCCTTCTTGATAGTTTGTACATCGTGAACACGGGTCTGCACCCGTTCAGCATCCGCTTCGATCTGCTGGCAGAGCCGCAGTTCTCGACGGAGCTGTTTAATCTGGGCGGTGCGCGTGCTGATCTCCAGTGACAGCACCTCTTTCTGTTCTTCATCGGCGTGCCTTCTTTCTTCGTAGAGTGGCTTTCGCTCCCGCACAGCGGTATCAAGCTGCACGGTGAGCAGATTCTTGGTGGATTGCAGTTCCTCGGCGGTTTCGATTCGGTAGTCTGCCAGAAACCTGTGCTGTGCCAGATATTTTTGAAATTGTATCGTGTCCTCCAGCAGATACCGGCTGACTTTTTGGGAACCGCGTCCTTTGGCTGCACCACGCAACAGATAAACATAGTGAAAATACAGAGCACGGAAGCCGTGCACATGGAGGTGCTTTTTGAAACTGCCCTTGCAGGTGTAATGTCTTTGAACAGGTAACTGCTTTGGTCGGTTCCATGACCGCTGAGATAAAATCCGCTGCTCAATGGCGCTATCGGTGTAATCCTCACCCAGACTGTCCAGTCGGATGAACTTCTTGCCGTAGGGCAGCTTGACGGCGGTATGCTTTCGGTTGCCGCTGCGGACTTGATACCCGGCCTTTCGCAATTCGTCCAGAAAAGTTGTGAAGTTCAAGGACTTGCCGATAATACCGTCAATGTCCCGGCGTATCTGCTCGCGGATGGTTGGATGTTTGGACTTGGCCGCCTGCCATTCCTGATGGCTTTTGCCTTTGCTTTTCGGCTCAATGACGGATAATCCATGCTCCCGGCACAGTTCATCGGAAATTTTCTGTATCTCCTGAAAGTAGGTTTTCATGTTGCAGCGCAGCTTCTTGCCGTCCAGAAAGGACACAGAATTGACTGCGATGTGGTTATGCAGGTGATGTTTATCCAGATGGGTGCCGATGACCATCTCAAACCGCTCACCGAACATCCGTTTGGCAAACTCCACGCCGATGGTATGGGTCTGCTCTGGGGTCAACTCACCCGGCTTGAACGACTGGATGATATGATAGCCCTGCACGCCGCCCGTCTTGTTGTAACGCCGTTTAGTGCGCTCCATATCACGGCTGGCGTTTTCCACGCTGCTGCAATTCAGACAGCTTTCAAACAATCGCTGCTCGGTCTTATCTGGGTTTACGGCGTAGTTGATCATGCCGTCCAGCGAGGTCTTTTGCTCATTGGCGGCATACTGGACGGTTTTCTCAAAACGGGCACGGATGGCAAAAACTTTGGTGACTGCCATATCAGAACGATTTGAGCTTGTCCCAAATCTGCACCTGCATATCTGCGATGAGCCGGAGGGTTTCGTCCGTTACCGGCTCACCGGAGTTGGCACGCTTGGTGATCTGGTTGATGTTGTTCGCAATGCCGGAGGTCTGCCGCAGCAGCTCCGCCCATTCCTCTTTAGGCCGGGGCTGCATCTGCACACCGAGGATCATATTACGGACAAAAGGCTCGATTTTCAGTCCGGCCAGTTCCGCCTGCGCCAACAGGTGATCGCGCTCCGCGTCCGTTAGACGGACGGTGATTTTTCGTTCTCTGAGTTTCATTCGTTATTCCTCCAATTTGGGGTATTAGGGCACTCCCTAACAAGCGGCACTGTTCGGTGACGAACGGCGCTTTTCGCAAAATGCTGTCATTTTGCTATGCTTGCAAAAATATTCGGAGCGGCCGCAGCCGCGCCGAATTTTGAGCCGCCTGCGGCTCACCGTTCCGGCTCGTTCCTCGCCCTCTGCCGAGGAGAAATGCCTTTCTGCCGCAGGAGCCATTCATTGTAGTCCTTGCCCTTAGCGGGCAGTTCCACCGTTACGGGCAGGTTGGTAATTGCCTGCGAAATGGCACTGGCTGCGCCGCGTCCTACCGCGTCGTTGTCCAGCCGCAGCACAATTTCCTGCACACCGGCGTAGCGCTCCAGATAGCCATGTAGCGCAGTCGGCACCTTGGGTGTTTCATTCGGTCTGGACTGGTAAACGCCGCCGAGAGAAAGAACGGATTCCTGCCTCCAGTCCGCACCCTGCATTTTTACCTGCGTGAGATAAGAAAGCGCGTCAATGGCGCACTCGAACACATTCAGCTTGCTGTCATTCTGTCCGTCGATGGAGAAACAGAACCGTTTGTTGCTGCCGGTCACATCGCGCTTGAAGCTGCTGCCGGAGAGTGTGCCGCGCAGTGTGGCATAACGCGGTGTTTTGTCATTGTAGCCAACGAACACGGCGTTGTGGTAGTCCGCAGCTTCATACAGCAGGCCATGCTGAAAGCAGTAGTCCAGTATCGTCATATCAATACCGCGTGAGAGCAGATAGGCGGTCACACGGCGGTTGTTCTGAAACCTCACCGGCAGAAGAAATTCCGCCTTGGGCCGTTCAGCTTCAGGTACGGACACGGGTCGTTCTTCGTGGAAAGCAGAAACGCCGCACTGCTCATTGATGAGCTGCACGGCGTCAGGAAATTTCATATTTTCGACTTTGATAAGGTACTCCAGCGCATTGACGCCGCCCATCTTGTCATGTGACCACCAACACCATTTTCCGTTGGAGATCTTCAGACTATCGTGGCTGCGGAGTTTGTATGCGCCCGGGCCGGTGGGAATCAGCTCATCCGGCTTGTATCGGCGCAGAAAGGTCAGCAGGTCGGGCTGACGGGCGCGCTCAATTTGTGATTTGGTTGCGTAAGGCATGAAATCAACTCCTATCGTTCTCGGTCATTTCTTATTTTCTCTGCGTAGTCTTTCACGCTGTATCGCTTCATATAGGCATTTTCACTGGGCATTCGGCTGTCCAGGTCTATACCACTTAGGCGGCTGTCCTCTGGGGCAAGTACCCATTCCACGGGAATAAAGCGGACTTTGGCCATTATTTTGAGATTGCCGTCGAACACACCGCCCAGATTATGAAAGCCTCTGTCACCGCACACCCAGAGGATTTTAGCGCCTTGCGGTATATATCCGAACGGATGCTTCAAAATGATGACCGACATTGGTTCGATGTCCATAATGCGATAATAGTCGCTTTGCGCGGTCTTTTCGTAGGCGCGGAGCAGCTTGGGAAAACACCGCTGCGGCTGAACATACAGCCAGCTTTCTTGATAGCCCATCTTATCACCTCTCTGGCTGATCGCGCCGAGGCGCAGGCTTTTGCTTGGTGTGTTCCTGTTCCATCAGCAGTTCAAAGGCATAGTTCACCAGACATGGGTGAGCATTGGTGTGAAACTCCGAGAATGGGTCGCGCTGGTCTGTGATACGGTAATCAAACTTGGCGGCTTCGCGCTTGGCTGCGGCAGAGTACCGTCCATCCCAATCGGCACGCTGGACAGTGTAGCCCAGCAGGAATTTACAGCGGTCGTGACCAAACTCCTGTGTCCACTTCTGTACGAACTCCCGCATTTGCCGGTTCTCATTCGCCTCACTGATATGTTCAGTAAAGGCGTTGATACATGCCCAGTCCCGATTTCGGCTTGCACGATAAAGGTGGACTTCACCCTTGTCTGCGGCTTCACGGTACAGTTCCTCATAGCGAGGCGTAGCCGGATCGGCGTACAGTTTGTTCGCTTGATATTGCAGAACGGTGTCAAAATAGCTTTGCATGGAATTGCGAAGATCTTCCATGTGATGATCTTCCGTTGTCACCCACTGTTCATACAGAACTTGCAGTGGATGATCCAGATTGGCGAGAACTTCAATCTCATAGGGAGAGAACTCCTCAAACTCCAAAATCATCATCAAATCCTGCCGTACAGTGATTTTATAAGCGTTTTCGATGATTTCCTCCGGCGGTTTGGTTTTCAAATCGTCCAGAAAGGCGTTCATCTCGTTCAGCGCCTTATCATAAAGCTGCTCGGACAGCTTTTCAGTGTCGGTCATCGTTCCAGTTCCTCCTTGTGTTTGATTTTTTCTTCCTGCTCCGATTCGGGTTCCTTGTTGTCCATATTGAGCAGTGCATTTAATTCCTCCAGCCGTGCGGTCTTGGCTTTCAGTTCCTCCTCACGGGGAAAGGGCTTCTGTACTTCGACTTTTGCGGTTTCAAGCTGGGTTTGCAGGTTGGAAAGCTGCTCCCGGCAAGCCTGCTCCTTGATGGGCAGTCCCTCCAGCGCATTGTCCATGCGCTGCAAATTGCCGAACACATCGGTTCCCAGCGTGACGGTATGACGCAGCTGACCAACCATCGTCAGGCGATATTCCTGCGAAAAGCTGTCAAAGGTCAGCTCCAGCGTCAGACCGCGATAGCTGCCGATCTGTGTTGCCTCCGGGGAGAGCATATTTTGGCACATCGTCAGCAGCGCCGCACCGGCTTCTTTCTTGTCGGCGTAAGTAGTGCCTGCCAGAACCAGCGGAGAAAAGCCGTCTGCATTGGGATGGGTATTCTCCTTGATGGCGGCAATATCCGCACCATAACCGGCAATTCGCGCTTGCGCTTCCGCAATCTGCTTGGGAAAGGTCTTGCTGATGGCATCTTCCAGTGAATATTTCTGGTTCAGATGGTTGGATTTCAGCAGCTTCAGCTTGGACACCTCAATATCGAGGTCCATCTTTTCTTTGATGAGTGGATTGCCGCTGGCCAGAGCCTTGATCTCGGCGTAAGAAAGCGCCTGCTCATCTACATCATCAGCAGAACGGACAGGCGATTTTGAGGTCATAATTTGCGATATGAATTTCTGCTTGCTCTCCACAAGCTGATACAGATAGGCATCGAAGGTGCCCTCGGTGACATAGCTGTAAATGTCTACCTCTGGGTTTTCGTTGCCCTGTCGGATAATGCGTCCCTCGCGCTGCTGAAGGTCAGATGGTCGCCACGGGCAGTCGAGGTGGTGCAAAGCGATGAGCTTTTGCTGACAGTTGGTGCCCGCGCCCATGCGCTGGGTACTGCCCAGAAGGACACGCACCTGACCGGCACGGACTTTGGCAAACAGGTCTTTCTTCTGCGCTTCGCTCTTGGCGTTGTGGATGTAAGCAATCTCGTTTTCCGGGATACCCAATTCCAGCAGCTTATCACGAATATCGTCGTACACGCTGAACGAACCGTCGCCCTTGGGCGTAGACAGGTCGCAGAAAATCATCTGCGTAGAGTGCTGGTCGGCGGTACGCTGCCATATCCCAAAAACATTTTCCGCACATTTGGCGGCTTTGCTGTCGGGATCGCTGGGCAGCATGGGATTGACAAGCCGCTGATCCAGCGCCAGTTTGCGGCCATCGTTGGTGATGAGCAGCATATTGTCCACGCTGCTGTCCACCTCGCGGTTACGGACTTTTTCGGCGCGTTCGCCCAGTGCTTCCACCATCTTTTTCTGATATTCGGATGGTTTCAGCGCAATATTGTGGTGGTGCGCCTCCGGCACGGGCAGATTGAGCATATCGGCGGTTTGAATGTCCGCAACATTTTTGAAAACGGACATCAACTCCGGCAGGTTGAAGAACTTGGCAAAGCGCGTCTTGGCTCGATAGCCGGTGCCCTCCGGGGACAACTCGATAGCTGTGACGGTTTCGCCGTAGTTTGCCGCCCACGAATCAAAATGCTGTAAGCCCTGCTCCTGCAAGGCGTTCATCTGCAAGTACCGCTGGATGGTGTACAGTTCCACCATGCTGTTAGAGATTGGTGTGCCAGTGGCAAAGATAATGCCGCGCCCTCCGGTAATCTCATCGAGGTAGCGGCACTTCATAAAGAGGTCTGAACTTTTCTGTGCTTCTGTCTGGGCGATACCGCCTACATTTCGCATTTTTGTGTAGAGGAACAGATTCTTGAAGTAATGACTCTCATCAATGAAGATACGGTCAACACCCAATTCCTCAAAGGTCACAACATCGTCCTTGCGGCTCTGGTCGTTCAGCTTGTCGAGTTTCGCTTGCAGTCCCTTCTTGGTTTTCTCCATCTGCTTGATGGTGAAATTTTCGGCCCTTTCTTCCTTGGCTTCCCGAATCCCCATCATGATCTCCTGCATTTGCTGCTGCAGGATGTCACGCTGGCGTTCCACACTCATGGGTATCTTTTCAAACTGCGAATGGCCGATGATGATGGCATCGTAATCGCCGGTGGCGATCCTGCCACAGAATTTCTTGCGGTTCTTGGTTTCGAAGTCCTTTTTCGTGGCAACGAGGATGTTTGCGCCAGGATAAAGCTGCAAAAACTCGGTGGCCCATTGCTCCGTCAGATGGTTTGGGACGACAAAGAGAGATTTCTGGCACAGACCTAATCGTTTTGACTCCATTGCGGCGGCCACCATCTCGAAAGTCTTGCCTGCGCCCACTACATGAGCCAGCAGTGTATTACCGCCATACAGGATATGGGCGATGGCATTGACCTGGTGCTTGCGGAGCGTGATTTCTGGGTTCATGCCGCTGAAATTGATGTGACTGCCATCATACTCACGGGGTCGATTGCTGTTGAACAGGATATTATAGGTTTTGCAGATGGCCTCGCGCCGGTCGGGGTCCTTCCAAATCCACTCGGCAAAGGCGTCCTTGATGAGTTCCTGCTTGCTCTGGGCGATAGCGGTTTCTTTCTTGTTGAGGACAGCGGTTTTTCTGCCATCAACATCGTACACATAGTCAAAAATACGGACATCTTTCAGGTTCAAAGTGTCCTCTATGATCTCATAGGCGTTGATGCGCTGTGTGCCGTAGGTGCTGATGGCCTTCACATTGCCGCGATCCTTGTTTTTACCCTCAATGCGCCACTCGCCGGTGATACCGGAATAGTGAACTTTCATGCTCCACTGGGCGCTGCGCGGTGTTCCCAGCGTTTCAAAGATAAATCGGCGGATATACTCGATGTCCAGCCATGTTGCGCCCAGTCGGACGGAAATCTCGCTGGCAGTGAGGTCGGTCGGCTGCACTTGTGCCAGCGCAGTAGCGTTGATTTGATACCTCGGGTCTTGTGCCGCTTTGCTTTGGGCAATCGCTAACTTCTGCCTCACATTGCCGGAAAGATATTCGTCTGCGGGCAGGTACTTTTCGTTTACGCCCTCGGCGTAGTCAGGGTTGAGAAACACCACACCGCTCAGTTCGGAAAATAGGATTTCCTCATCTTTGCCGGTGAGCCTGCTCATGTAGTCCATATCCACATGAGCTTTTTCTCCGATGGACAGCGCCAGTGCTTCCACGGCGGTATCCACTTTTTCGGCGGGCTTATGGCTGCGGATAGTGCGTTTCGTAAATAGGTCTGCTTTGCGTTTCAGTCCGCCGTCTTCATCCAGCACTTCCAGCGAACAGAGCAGAAAATAGGAACTGTCCTGATCGAAGGCGATGGCATTGCCACGGGAGTTTATCAGACCATACTTTTTAGTAAAGTCATCGTATAGGGCGTTTAACTTAGCCTGCTGGTCTTTGATCTCTGCTTCGGGATAGTCCTCGGTCTGGTACTCCAGCAGTGTCCGCACGCAGTCCCGCAGCTCGATCATGCCGCGGATTCTGCTCTCTGCCGTCTTGGATACCTCCACCGGGTTCATGCGGCTGTTTTCGCGGTAGTAGATTTGACCATCGACCAATGTATATGAGAAATTGCGGACAGCAGGATCGGCTTCAATGGAATGATCTTCACCATCCAGTTCTTCTTCGCGGTCGTAGGCAACAATTTCACCGTGAATATTCTGAATAGCTTCGGACAGCAGCGCTTCCAACGGCTGCTCCGGGTACGGCTCACAGGTAGGTGTGGGGCCGAACGGCCCGGACACCATCTTCATCTCGCCCAAGACCATATCCGGGTGGTCGATGAAATAACTGTTCATCTGGATGCCGTTTTCATCGGTGGCAAGGTGTACCCATTCTGGTTCGATGTCCACCATACGCTCACGCTTTTGGAGGAACAGGATGTCTGAAACGACCTCGGTTCCTGCCGCGGATTTGAACGCATTGTTGGGAAGTCGGATCGCACCCAGCAGCTCCGCTCGCTGTGCGATGTATTTACGGGCACTGGCGGTGCGCTTGTCCATCGTGTAGCTGGAGGTCACAACGGCGATGACGCCGCCCGGTCTGACCTTATCGAGAGCCTTTGCGATGAAATACTCATGGATGGGGAAATTCAGCCGGTCATAGCGTTTATCCGCTACATGGAACTGGCCGAAGGGAACATTGCCGATGGCAATGTCAAAAAAGTTATCTGGGAAGGCGGTTTTTTCGAAGCCCTGCACCGCAATACTGCTTTTCTGATAAAGCTGGCGGGCGATGCGGCCAGACAGATCGTCCAGTTCCACGCCGTAGAGCTTGCTGCCGCTCATGCTTTCCGGCAGCATACCGAGAAAATTGCCAATGCCGCAGGACGGCTCCAGAATGTTGCCCTGTGTGAAGCCCATCTGTCCCAGCGCGGTGTAAATACTGCGAATCACCGCAGGCGGCGTGTAAAATGCCGTAAGCGTGGATTCACGGGCGGCAGTGTATTCCTCATCGGTCAGCAGGTTTTTCAACTCGCTGTATCGCGGGTTCTTTTCGTCGCAGAAATTGGCAAGACCGCCCCAGCCCACATACTGTGCCAGCACCGCCTGTTCCTCTGATGTGGCGGCGCGGTTCTCCGTTTCCACGGTTTTCAGTGTGCGAATCGCATCCAGATTGCGCTGAAAGCGCTCCAGCGGCGCGCCCTCTCCGATGTGGTCATCGGTGATGCGGTAGTCCCGGCCATCCGCGTCCAGCGGATAGGCAAGCGCGTTTTGCTTTTTCTTTTTCGGCGGGGTGAGTACCGCAGTGGATTCGTCTGTCTGCGGCTGCTCCGGCTCGGTAGCTGGCGCGATTTCCTGAAGTACGGGTTTTGGCTCAATGGGAGTTTCGACTTTCTCCTGTTGAGGTGTATTGTGCCGATGGTTGAACAGGCTGAAAGTGCCGTCCACATACTCCGAAAGCCGCTCTTTTGCGCGGCGGACGGAATCGAAATACCGGTCATTCTCCGGCAGGCCATCCAGCCGGGAAGTCAGTGCCGTCAGTATTTCCGCTGCTTTGGCCTTATCCAGAAGCTGCTCCTCAATGATAGGAACGGCATCGTAGAAGTCTATGTTTTTCGGATAGGGGCGCGGAATTTCATCCGAGGCATTATAGAAACCGTTGTAAACTGCCTGCGCCAGTTGCCTGCGCTCATATTCCGGGATTTGGGCGATGGCGTCCTCGCCGGGGAAGCGTTTCTGCGCGATCAGGCGCTCATATTCCTTGACCACATTGGGGATGGTCAGATGGACGGTATCATATTTCTTGGAATTGTAATCCCGTTCATAGTCCAGCCCCTTGTAAGTCTTGGTGTATCCATACCCGGCGCGGGCTCCGCCACTGTACTCGCCAAAGCTGCCCTTGATGAATTTCTGGTGTTCATCCGGCGTGTGGGGATAGCAGAAATGGGAATAGATCGCCAGCCGGCTTTCGACGCCCTCCCGCAAAAAGTGATGGTCGATCTCGTCCTGCGTGATGAACATTTTGCACTGGCGCAGGAAGTTTGGCTGTGCGGTGAAGTGGCGCTCCGGCAGGTTCAGACCGTCCAGCACAACGCCGATACGGTGTGTGTTATAACCGCTTAAGTGGAATCTCGTGATACTCTGATCTGCGGCATAGGCATCGAGAAAATTGTGGTATTCCTGTGAGAGCGTCTGCAATCCGCCTTCGTTTTTTGCAAACGCCACCATATCGTCGTTCAGTTCTGGATAGCCCTTGTGTTGGTCATGGATCGCCAATGTCTGTGGGAATAGGCCCTGTGCGCGCCCTTCTTCGTTCAGGTCACGGGCGGTCATCAGCAGAGCTTCCATTGCTTCATGCAGCACCTTGTCCGGGGCCTGCTCCAACTCTGCCGCCGACAGGTAAGTACCTACCTCCAGCAGTTCCAAAATACGAGTTGAAACCTGCTCCCATGTGACCACAGTTTTGCTGTACCCGGTGCGGATACTGTCACCTTGAGCAAGATGGATGCCATCTTCCATGAACCACACGGCATATTTGCGGCCTTCATATTCAATGCCGCGCCCATTTTCCGTGCCAAACTCCCGGCGCAAAAACTCTTCATTTTCCTGCTCTGGCCGTTCCCGCATATAAAATATGGCGATACGCTCCGCGCTGTTGGGCTCATTTCCGCCTGTGCAGAGTACCTGGTCAATGACCTCCTGCGACACCGTGCGTGCAGATGTAGGAACGCCGGACACCCCACCCTCGGGTATCTCATACACCGGCGCATCGCCGCCCATGTCGAATAGGGCGAGCTGTTCTGCCATGACAGGGGCATTTTGCAGACCCAGCTTGATCTTATACTCGCCGCGTTCAATAAGATTTTCTGTCATTTCAGTAATGACTGACCACGAAAAAACGGACTCCGAAGTACGGGAGAGGTAACTGCCCTCCCACATCAGAAGTCCGTCTTTTTCGGCGTGGTAGCCTGTCCGAACACCGTCGGTCACGACTTCCACCCATATATCGTTGTAGCTGTTTTTCAAGAACTCTGTGCGTTCTGCAAGGCTCTTGTGGTTCTGAAAATACTCAAAAATTTCCTGCCGCTTAAGGCTGCGTCCACCATCGTCCAGCAGATTTGCTTCGATGAGGTGAGTATCTAAGAATGGAGGAAATTCGGTGTCTGTGACGCTTTCATTGGTTTTGTTTAGCTGTAAATCAGATCGTTCAGTACCTGCTCCTCCGCGCTGTGCCGGAGATTGTTCATCAGACCCGTCCAGCGCAGCGGATCGGCCGCTTTCAGTTTCTCCGTCACGCCCTCGGCTTTCGCCATCTGCGCCACGGCCTGTGCTACCATCCCCTGCGCGGTCTGCTCGATCTCCGCCAGATGTTCCGTCAGCCGACAGCTCGTTTTCAAGTTGGTGTACAGCACGCGGCGGTGCTGCTTGAGGTACTGCCGCCGCAGTTCCGCGTACTTGCCCAGGTGAGCTTCCGGCTCCTGCGGAAGCAGCAGGTTCGGGATCTGAAAGCCGTTCTGCTCGTGATAGGTGATCTCCATGTTCATCGCTCCTTTCAGCGTCAATATTTCGTTCGGTATTAGAATCATACCGGTTTTTGCTGTCCTTTGCAAATAACTGCTCTCGCTGAGCCTGCATGACGGTTCGGCTGATTTCACGCAGTCCCATTTCTGCGATGTCACTGGTAGCGATGCCAAGGGCGTTGATGGTCATGTGCGTGTTGAACTCATAGACGTGGCCGAATTCATCAGGTGAAAAGTAATCATCTGCCCGCAGGCCCAGACGGGTCAGCAGCATATAGGACACGCTGACTTCCAGTGCATCCCGGTAGAATACCTCCAGATTGAGGTCGTCCAGTTCTTCCAGCAGACTGTCCTCGCGGCAATCCAGTAGGTCATGCAGATAGTCCGTGATGTTATCCGCCACGGCGTTATGGCTGGCAGAGCGCACCGCCTCTGCGAGATTTTCTTTCTCGGCAAGGTTGCCAAAGGTGGCTTCCAGCGTTTCGATGACAGCCGGTTCAAAGGCAGGCTGCATTGTCCAGATCGGCAGCGGATGGGCAAATCGGGATTCGTGCGTATCCGACACATCGAAGTAGAGTTTCAACAGATGCTGTCCATCGTCACCGAACACGGCAATGCTTTTTGCACCGCGATTGACCCAGCGGCCAAACTGCCGGTTCCAGCGTTCCATTTCCAGAACGGCAGTTGCGTCCGGGCGCTGGGCATAGATCAGGATTTGCTCATCAAACGGGCATTTGTAGTTATAGCAGGCCGCACGGAGAAAGCCTGTCCAGCTTTTATAGCTGCTGGTGACGCTTCGCACGGTCTGGTCGTACAGTTCGGTGATGAACTGAAATTTGGTTGGCAAATGTGTTGTCCTCCTTTCCAAAGGTATGAAAAAAGCAGCCCTTATGGACTGCTTTCAGCGGATGATTTAATTTTACGATATGGAAGTATTACTCACCATGTTTCGGCAAGCAGGAAATCGACAAGATGAACGATTTTAATACCGTTTTCAATGCCGGTATCCATTTCGTTGAGCGTAACGACATATTTAGGATAATGGTCACGAATCTCCATCAGATTTCCGACCTCTCGGTCTGAAGTTGCCGGAATCTGGACACAGACCTGCACATAAATCTTTTCGTCACGGCGCGTTGCTACAAAGTCGATCTCCTTCGTATCGTTCTTGCCGATAAAAACATCGTAACCGCGGCGCTTCAATTCCAGAAAGACGATGTTTTCCATCGCACCATCCAGCATCTTTCGGTTATAGCCCAGCAGAGCATATTTGAGCGATACATCGGAAAGATAATACTTCTCCTGCGTTTTCAAAATGCTCTTGCCTTGCAGGTCATAGCGTTCGCATGGATAAATGATGAACGCCTGCTCCAACCAGCGCAGATAATTGTAAATGCTCTCCACCGAAACCTTACGGTGCTCACTTTTGAGAAAAGTAGAGATAGAGTTGGCCGAAAAGGTCTTGCCCATATTCTCAATGATGTATTTCACCACGCGATCAAAAAGGTCTTGCTTGTTGATACGGTGGCGCTTTACAATATCGCGGGAAACCACGGTGTGATAAATACCGTTGACGATCTGATAGGCACTCTGCTCATCATACTCACTCAGCGCAATGATGGGAAAACCGCCAAAGCGAATATATTCCTCCAGCAGTTCCCTTCGGGATAGAGTGCTGCCTGCCTTAAAGTCCAGATACTCCTTGAACGACAGCGTATAGACGGGAATAGAAACATAGCGCCCTGTCAGATAGGTTGAGATTTCGCTGGACATCAGTTTGGAATTGGAGCCGGTTACATAGATGTCGGCATCTGCACCCTCCAGCAGACTGTTGACCGCTTTTTCCCATCCGTCAATCTCCTGAATCTCGTCCAGCAGAAGGTAGCAATGGCCTTTTCCTTGCATAGCTTCAACCAGTTCATCATACATCTGCTTGGCGGTGATATTTTCAGGAATGTCCATCTCTGTGTATCGCTTGGAGATAATATGGTCCTCGGATATGCCACGGCGCAGAAATTCTTCTTTCAGCATTTCAAAAATGGTAGACTTGCCGCAGCGGCGAACGCCAGCCAGTATCTTGACAAGCGGTTTATCAATAAACGGCTCGATAGCTTCAATATAGTCCGGTCTGTTAATCATGATATCGCCTCCCCTATAGCTATTAGTATAACCAGAAAAACCAGGATATGCAATGAGTTTTTCTGGTCTAACCGTAAAAACTTTATAGCTATTCAAAGGCGATATGACTTATCGCTCTGGCTCCGCTCGCTTCTTAGCAAGGGAGCGCGCTTTGGCTTTCAGTTGTGCGCGGTATTTCTCAAAGGTATCACGCTGATAGCAATACATATAGAAATTGTATTCGCCCTTTGTCGGTGTACAGCGCAGCATATACGCATACTGCTTGCTTTCCACCAGAAACGCGCAGGACGGAAGAATAGCATCTTTGATGGCGCAGCTTTGCTGATAGCAAGTACAGCAGCGTTTCATGGTGTCAAAGTCCCGCAGCGGGGAATCCGGCTGTTCTCTCAGCCAATTCACGGTGCGGTCAATATCCGTCTTGAACTCCGGTGTGTTCAGCATATCATTCTGGTGCGGCCACCAAGTCGTAAAGAATTGCTTGCCGCTGCCAAAGTCACCGCGCAGATGTCCGATACAGCCGGTGACCTTGTCCTGCTCCTCGGTCTGGGAGTAACAGAGGTCGTGCAGCACAGTGTCATCGGCTACGAAAAAGTCGATGACCTGTTTCTCGCTGACGGGATATTCCTGCTGAAACTCTGCCAGAGAGAAACAGCCGGATTCGAAATCCAAATCACCATCGTTCAGTTCCAGACCGCCGCTGATGGGTAACTGGATTGGCTCCCGCGTCAGGACGGTGCCGAAAAAGTCCACCAGGATACCGCGTGCCAGTTCTACCGGCTCACCGCCGTATTCGTCGCTGTACCGGACTTCGTAGCGGTACACGCCATCCGGCACGGTAGAGCGGTCAACACGCAGGTCGGTGAACAGAGCCGGTACGCCGAAAATCGTCACCTCATCGTAGGTCAGGCGGTTTGCATCATGTCTGCTCATCGTTCCTCACCTCGCTCTGGTATCTGCACTGCCTTGGATTTCGCTCGATCACGGAGAATTTCGGCTTCTTCAGTGATGCGCCTGCCAAAATCTGCGACTGCGCCCAATTTAGTCGCGCAGTAGTGCCCCCAGAAGAAATTATCCGGGTCGTTTCTGATGTTCGCCTGCCATGTGACATAGGGCGCGACTGGGTTGTGCAGATTTTCGCCAATGACGAATCGGGCGCTGCCGACTGTCATGCTTTCGATGATGGTGTAGCCTTCGTTGACTTGTTTTTTCTCATTCACGCTTAGACCTCCTCGGCTTTACTATGCCGAAAGAAGAATATTCTTTCTCGGCACAGTAGATTTCTTCTCTCTTTCGGCTTAGTTAGGAAAAGGGATTATAAGGGGAAAAACCATGCAAAGCCTAACGCTCCTGCTGCCGAAGCTGCCGCTTGTGCCAGTCCTCCAGCAGCTTGACGATAATTTTCTGTTTTTGTGACGGCGTATAAGTTTTGGGAAAATATTTCGCCAGCACATCGCCTTTCAGCACCAGCTTGTCCTCGATGGGTTTCTCCTCAGTCATAATGGCATCCATCACATTCTCGTCCAGCTTGCTATCTTGACTGTATTGCTTGAGCCGCTTGGCCTGACTGAGATTAGGCGTACACTCCTCACGCTCGATAGCATCGCAGAGCATGATCTGTTCCTGCTCGGTGAGGTAGGACACCTCCACAGCGGCATTGAATGCCATTGTCTTATTGTCCACACGGTCTAACAGGTCTGGAATGAGGTTAGTCAGACGGATATATCTCTGCACCTGTTTGTAATTCTCGCCAGCTTGCTCACCTACAATTTGTACTGAGAATTTGGACTTCTGGACAATTTGTCCAGAAGTTAAATCTGTTCGTTGCCCCTGCCTTTTGATAGCGTCCAGCTTCATCTTGTAGGCAAAGGCTTTTTCGGATGGCAGCAGTTCCTCACGCTGCAAGTTGCTGTCCACCATGAGCAGGATCGCGGTATCATCGTCCATCTCCCGCACGATGGCAGGAATCTCAGTCAGACCCGCAAGCTGACTGGCGTGATGACGGCGGTGTCCGGATACGATTTCAAAATTGCCGTCATTTTTCGGGCGCACCAGAATGGGAACCAAAACGCCCCGTTCCTTGATACTCTCGACCGTTTCCAGCATTTTGTCATCGTCTATCACTTTGAACGGATGGTTTGGAAATGGTTCCAGCTTGTCCAGCGGAAGGTTCTGTATGCGCTCTTGCGCGTCTGCCTGCCGTTCTTCGTCTGTCTTGAACAGGTCATCATAGCTGGCGAGTTGGATATTTTTCGCGGCGCTTTTCATGCTCCAGCACCTCCTTTGTAAATTTCTCATAGGCGGTCGCTACGGGACTGCGCGGGTCAAAGCTGAAAATACTGGTGCCTCTGGCGCTCATTTCCGCCGCCTTGATACCGCGCGGTATTTCGGTGTCGTAGACCCGTATCGCCTTGCCGTAGGCATTTCGCACAAGCTGACTGATTTCCTTAGAGAAATTGGTGCGGCTCTCCGTCATGGTGATGAGGATACCGCTGATTTTCAGATTGGAATTGAGCTGGCGCTGTACCTTGCTCACTGTGCGGAGAAGCTGTTCCAAACCTTTGACGGGTAAGTAGTGCGACTGTACCGGGATAATGACACGATCCGCCGCCGTCAGCGCGTTCAGTGTCAGCATACCGAGTGACGGACTGCAATCCACCAGAATGTAGTCGTACTGCCGCTTGACCTCGTTCAGATAGGTGCGAAGTACGGTTTCACGGCTCATGGTGTTCACAAGGGACACCTCCAGGCCGGACAGTTCGATATTGGCAGGCAGTAAGTCCATGCCCTCTGAGTGGTGCAGGATACCGGCCTGCGGCTCGATGGGGCGGTCGGAGATGATGCGCTCCAGCATGGTGGCCAGCGTGGGCGATAACTCGTCCGGCTGCTGCCAGCCGAGCATTTCTGTCAGATTCGCCTGACTGTCTGCGTCGATGAGCAGCACGCGCTTGCCCTGCCGCACCAGTCCTGCGCCCAGATTGACCGCCGTAGTGCTTTTTCCCACGCCGCCCTTTTGGTTCACGATTGCTATGGTCTGCATTGTTTTTCCTTTCTTTTACTATTTTAGGCAAAAAGAAAACCGTCTGTGCAAAACAGACGATTCTCTTATGTAAATGAGTGCGTTCTATGTACAAAATAGTGTATGTTTTGAGGTGAAAAAACGCCAAAGGAGGTCGGCGTAAACCTCAAGCAGGGCTATAACGGCGATCTGACCAGCCGTCAGGCCGGCTCCGTAGGCGGTCAGATGGTGAAGAAGATGTGTCCCGTACATACTTCGAGCTTCGCGCGGGAATGCCGCACGGCGGTCGGGCACTGTGTGAGCGTTCAGTATATTGCCGGGTGGCTATAGCGCAGTATCTATGCCTGTCATGCCGTATTGCCCTATCCGTGCAATGCCAAAGGCAGCGTCAAAGCTTCCTCATCTTCCCTCGCATGAGATAAAAAAACAGCGCACAGCTTGCTTTCGCTTCGCTGTGCGCTGTCGTTTCCCGTGGACAATTATGCTCTTTTGTTTTTAACTAAGCAGCATTGCCTTAAAGTCGGGGGATTTTTACTTTTCCAGTTCGGTCCAGTCACGAGTTTCGCGCAGCTTGCTCCACTTCTCGTGCTTGTTTTCCTTGAGGTCGTAATAGTGGCTGTTCGTAGCCTCCTGTACGGCCAGGTAATACCATGCGGAAGTATCGGAGTTGTCGCTCCACTTGATCATGTCGTTGTGCAGGTCCTCTGCGGTCTCCGGAAGACGCTTGAGGACGCGGTTCACGAGCGTCATCGCCTCGGCACGGGTGATCTTGTTATTCGGACGGAAGGTGCCGTCGGTATAACCGTTGATCCAGCCGTTGTTGGCAGCGGCGCTGATTTCGTTCTTTGCCCAGTGGGATGCAATGTCGCTGAAGTCAACAGCGGTCGTGTCGGCCTTGTCGTCAAAACGAGCTGCAATTGCAGCGAACTCCGCACGGGTGATCGGCGCATTCGGATTGAACTTGCCGTTGCTGTCGCCCTTTACGATGCCCATAGCGCTCAGCGTAGAAACAGCGTGGTTGTACCATGCGCCGGCTGCTACGTCGGAGTAGCTGTTGGACTTCGTAGAGTTTGCATTGCGGGTCTCGTCGGTCAGCAGACGGAAGAAGATGGTTGCCACCTCAGCACGGGTAATGCCGTTCTGCGGACGAACGGTGCTGTCCGGATAGCCTACAATGTAAGCATAGTGGTCATCGCCGTTCAGACCGGTCGGTACATCATCCGGAATGGTAACGGTGGGCTTGTGGCTGCCGCCGCCACCGCCGCCGCCGGAAGAGCGTTTCGCGTAGGTATAGGTAAATACGGTGTCCTTCTCAACCTTTGCATTGCCGACAGGGGTCGTATCCCAGGAACCAGCACGGTAGCCGGAGTTCGGCTTGTCGCCTACTTCGGGGATAGAGGTGATCGGAACCACAACTTCTTTGAACGTTTCGCCGTTTTTATAGTCCTTGAACGCAACGTAAACAACGATGTCAGCGCTGCCGCCCTTGTTCCACTCGCCGTTTACAACCTTGAATGCAAGACGGTACTCCCACGCGTCCGGGGTGCCGTTGCCGGTCTCGTCCGGCTTCTCACCGCCCTTGACGTCAAGGTAGTAGTACAGGTCGATGGTAACGTCCTTGGTCAGCTTTTTAAGGTTATCGGTAACCTTGGTCAGACCCGGAACGTAAACGTAGTTCTGGTTTTCAAAGGTCTCCTGCTTATTTGCGGTGTAGAGATCCTTGATATCAGTGTTCTCAACAGCGGACTTGGCCCCGCCCTTATCTACATTAACCTCAACGTCCTTCTCGTTGTAGAAGTGCTTGTTGATGGTGTAATTGTAGTTCTTCTGACGAGCAGTCTTGTCAAATACTGCGATGTAGGTTACATCTGCGGTTACTGCAATGCCAGTCGGTTCAACGATATCCTTATCCGCAGTGCCGGAAACCTTCCAGCCCTTGAAGGTGTAGTTATAGTCCTCATCAGACTCCTTGGAAGCCGTAGGATTCTCGGTCGGCGTCTGGTTGTAGTCAACCTTCTCAGTAGCGAGAGAATCTACAGCATCATCAGAGTTCTTCCAAGTTACGGTGTACTGGCGGGTAATCGGCTTAAATACTGCGATGTAGGTTACGTCCTTAACCACTGCGATAGTAGTTGGGTCAACCAGTGCAGTATCTTCAGTGCCTGCCAGCTTCCAGCCTGCAAACTCGTAAGTATACTGAGCGTTAGAAGCCTTGTTTGCCTTATCTCTCGGGTCCTTGGTCGGCTTGTTGTTGTAGTCAACCGTCTGAGTATCGAGAGCATTTACAGCGTCATCCGAGTTCTTCCAAGTTACAGTGTACTTGTGCGGAACCGGATTGAATACAGCAACATAGGTTACATTGTCGGTAACTTCGATCTTAGTCGGGTCAACAATCGTATTGGACTCATCGCCCTTAACCTTCCAACCTGCAAATTCGTAATCGAACTGCTTGTCGGAATCCTTGCTGACCGTAGGATTCGACTTCGGCGTATTCTTGTAAGCAACCTCTGCACTGGTGATGAAAGAATTATTTTCGTTCTCCCAAGTTACCGTGTACTTGTTGATCTCGAACTCAGCGTCAAAGCGGACATCCTTCTCAGGCATGGTGAACGTGTCGTTATCAACATCAACGGTTACGTCCTTAGTTTCCCACTTCTTAAAGGTATAGCCTTCCTTGGTGGGACGATCAGAACTTACAGTTACAGTCGAGTTAACTCTTTTGACACTGCTGTCTACCTTATTGCCGTCAACATAGTACTCTACGTTGTAAGCATTCTTAACCCATTTTGCATACAGATGCAGGTCGCCCATCAGCGTAGTCGGTTCGTATACCTCGGTGCAGTTTGCATCCTTGTACCAATCGACGAAGGTATAGCCCGAACGCTCGGGCAGACTGGTATCGCCATAGGTGGTGAGTGCCTGATATTCATCGCCGGTGGTGGCGGTGACAACGTAGGTATCGTCATCACCAAAGTTGGAATGGTAGGTGACATTAACGTCTACGCCCTTCAGGTAACCGTCAACATGGTAACCGTCAGACTGATGCTTAATGGTATACCATACGATCTGGAAACCGGTGCCGTTGAAGCTCTCGCCGAGCAGGGCATTTCTGGCGTCAATAGTGGTATGGGTTTCCGGCGTGTAGGTATTACCGTTCCAGTTGCTCGGGGGTGAAGAAACCGAGATTATCCGGTACGTCCAGATAGCCACTGTCATTAAGGCCGTGTTCGATGTCGGTAACCGAATCGCCGATGTAGCGGACTTTCTTCTTGCCGGCATCGGTCAGAAAACCTTCGTAGCCGGTATCCGCATTCAGAGTCAATACGCCACCGTCGCTGCCCGTGATACCGAGAGCCTTGTTATCACTGCTCGGCAGGTAATTTTCCTGACCCTGGTCAGCGTTGGTCTTCGGCGTACCGCGCTTCGGCAGAAGGATGAAGTACATGGCTTCCTGCGGCTGAGGCTTCCACCATGCTAAATCGACTTGTGGCTCCTGCACGCTAATTTCATTTTCCGGAGCATTGCTTTCTGCATCATTATTCTGAGAATCATTTTCATTGGAACTGCTATTATTGCCAGTCTCCTCGATGTCCGTACCGCCGGATGGTGCCTGTTCAGAATCCTGATTCTCAAGCTGTCCTGCCTGTTCAGTATCCTGAGGCTTAGTCTGTCCTTGGGTCCCAGCATCGGGAGTTTGAATGGTGTCTCCTGTGGGAGTACTGTCAACAGCCGGCATCTGGCCTTCCGGTGCCGGAAGGGTGGTGATGCCTCCATCGACGGCCAGCGCCCAGGTTGGGCACATGGTCAGCGCCATGATAGTCGCAAGTGCTCCTGCGAGCAGACGTTTACGCATATTCTTTTTTAACATAGGAATACCTCCTTGGTCAGCGTGCATACTGATCGAGAGGGATTGCAAATGTATTTCTGGCAACCGGCTGCCATGCGGAAAGTGACTTTCCGTTTAGGCCCCTGGCTTTGCGAGACCGGCTTTCACCGATGGTGCCTTTGTCTGTACAACTTGCTCCTCAACGAGCCGCACAGATCATGTGTTTGTGGGTTTGCGATAATCTCAGAATGCAATGCAGTTTCAACCTCCAAATAAAATACCCCCTTTACAGCGCGCATAGCTCTGCAAGGGGGTAACAAAGTACCTTTGGCAACCGGCTGCCATGCGGAG
>OLPL01000320.1_pt1 | contig 36602 bp, 50 predicted proteins | sample 1673211 | NCBI WGS metagenome assembly OLPL01 (sample SAMEA3136766, study PRJEB25190) | human gut metagenome | reverse complement strand
TAAAGGAAATGAGAATGAAAGAAATAATTGAAAATGTAAAGCTGGTGGAGAATGCTCCGTTGGAAGAGCCTGCACGCCAGTATTATTTTATGGAAAAAGCAAAAGAATATGTTGCTGAAATGTCTGAGAAACTGGGGCGTCCATTAACTGCGTGTGTGACGACATTTGGTTGTCAGATGAACGTGGTTTCCGTGATGTAAAAAAGCCCATAAATAAAGCATTTTAAAATATCCCAACAATAGGAGAAATCCTAAAGTTGGGATATTTTTTATTTTTCATATTCCATAATGTCGCCCGGTTGACAGTCCAGAAAACCGCAGATCTTACAAAGCACGTCAGTTTTTACCGTTTCCCCTTTCGACAGCTTCGCAAGCGTCGGCGCGGAGATCACAGAAAGAAGATCCGTCTTTTTCATATCACGGCGCGCCAGAAGGTCAAACAGTCGATAATATTTCATCATAATAAACACCACCTATTCAATTTTTATAATATAAGCATACACTAATATAATATTAAAGTCAACGAAAAAAATATAAATAAAAGCTAATAAAAGTATTGACTTTTATATAAACGTATGCTAATATAATATCAATGAAAGGAAATGAAAAATAAACAAACACTTAGAAAGGCGGTAACAAAATGAAAAGATTTGAAATCGGACAGAGAATTGATAAAGGCGGGGTTGTATTTGAGATAACAGGAAGAACAAAGAAAACTGTTAAATTCGTAGAAATTCAGCACGCAGGAAGATTCAACGAAAGAAGAAGCGAAGAGAAAAAGAAAAAGATCTTCGAATGGCCGGAAAGAGAAATCTTCTTCGTATCGCCTTATGAAGTAGAAGCATAAAGAAAAAAACAGAGCCGGGGCAGCGGTCCCCGGCAGAAAGGAAAAGAAATGTACGAAACGGTAAAAGTTGTTAAGGGATATAAAATCACAAGAATGAAAGGAACGCACGGAGCATATCGCGTAAATGTAAGAGAAGACGACCAGATCGGATTTAGAGAGTTTCATACTTTTAGAACAATCAAAGCGGCAACAGAATTCATCGAAACAGCATTATAAAAAACAACTGTAAAAAGTCTGATAAATCAGATATACTTATAGCAAAACAGAGCCGGGGCAGCAGTCCCGGCAGAAAGGAACAAAATGAAAAAAGACTGGGAAGAAATAGAAAAATTCTTTAAACTTCTGGAGCGTGACGAAACACTGGATAAACAACTGAAAGAAACAACCGGATCAGAAGAATACTTTCTGATTATCTTAGAGAGCTTAAGCCCGCTTCATACACTGGAAATAAGAAAAGAGAAAGAGAGAAAAGAGGAATTGAAAAAATTATATGATCTGTGCAGCTTCGATGAAGAACTTGACAAGGAACTGGGGACCATGGCGGGGATCAACGGCGGATATTTAACAACAGCACTTGAAAAGATCATCAAATAAAGATCAGGGCGGCAGCAGTAGCCGCCCGGCAATTAAAGCAGCCACGATCCGCCCGCGGGAGATTGTGAAGGTCCGAAGCCCTTGTAAATGCTGACGGGTTGCAACGGGGCGTTGTAATGTTGTTTGACAAGTTCCGGCCGGGTTTAATGTGAACCGGGCGTCGTGGGAGAATTAAACCGTTTGTTTCTGTACCACTTCACAAAATCCACACTGAAAGCGCGGGACCTTATAACGCCCGTTTCGTTGCATCTTTAATCACGGTATATAAATTTATGCGAAAGACCATTCGCGAACACGATTTCCGTCACGCGGCGATCTTTTACCGTGATATGATCCAAAACCAGATTGAAAAACTCTTTGATTGATTCTTCTTCGACCATTCCGGCCAGATCACTATATACGATATGAGATCCGGCGCGGATCTTATGCGTCAGAAGAAAAGCGGAAGCGGATTTCATAAAGGCGGATTCATCAACACCGGAAGCGATATGCGTTTCGGTCAGTTCTTTCAATTTGTTTTCGGCAGCCACACGCCCGGAATCAAACAGATTTTTCTTTTCCAGATATTCTTTTTCGCTCATACCGTCGTCGCTAAAATAATAAGCATCTTCCAGACGTTCTTTCGCACGCTCATATTTTCGGATCTGATCTTTCAGGTTTTCAATTTCTGCAGGATCAGCGACCGCACCTTCCTGATCCACCAGATCAGCGCGCCACAACGCGCCACCCGTGGCAGATTTGCCGGTTAATAGTTCAAAGGTATTATTTAAGCTATCCGACGATAAACCCATAATATCGGCAAATACGGCCTTGTCAGACAGAAGCATTTCTTCTAAATCTTCCGGGGTTTTAATCTTCCGTCGTTCGTTTGATACGCGGACCATAGCGGATACATAGTTAATCACAAACGGACCAATCTTCACTTCACTGACGTTTAGGTTCTGACAGTGAATCGCCCGCGTTTTTGCGCTGCAATGATACATAGACGGGGTAAAGCCATTCTTTCGGCGTTTATCCTTTTTGCCAACTAGATAACCAGAACCACACGAACCGCACTGAATCAGACCGGCGAAGACATTACAATTCTTTTCTACCGGGTGCGATCCACCCATATTTCTTTTATCCCGGTTGATATCCATAATTTTATTGACTTTTTCCCATATTTCAGGATCAATGAGCGGATCAAAGACACCTTCAAGGTACACAACTTCGCCAATAGGCTTTTTTCGGCCGCGCGCGCTTTCCCGGTAATTATAACGATAGTCGCCCTTGTTCATTGGATTTCGTAAAAAGTCCCCGACGGTTTTCGAAGTCCATTCGCCGCCGCGCTTGGTCGGTATGCCGTGGGCGTTGTTATAATCGCGGATCTTCCCGGTTGACTTAACTTTCAAATACATTTCATACATAGCGCGCCCGAACGGGGCTTCCTTTTCGGAATGCACCGGCCACCCGGCGGACGAATCCCAGTCCCACCCATAAGGCACACGCGCGCCGTTCCATTTCCCTTCGTTGGCGCGTCCGATCATAATATCTTTCACGCGTTCACTTGTCAGTTTCCTTTCCAGTTCCGCAAATACAAGAATAATTTTCAGGACAGCCTCGCCGATCGCGGAAGACGTGTCAAATTGCTCATTCAGTGAAACAAACGTCACGCGGTTGTATTTGAAATCGTCATACATCAAAGAGAAGTCAACCAGATTCCGGGAAATACGGTCGATCTTATACACCAGAACGTGAGACACAAGCCCGGCGCGGACTTTCTGCATCATTCTTTCATATGCCGGCCGTTTCGTATTCTTACCGGATCGCCCGGCATCTTCGAAGACCTCTACACGCGACATATCAACGTGTAAGATATGTTTGCAATATGCTTTCAATTCCTTTTTCTGGAACGGAAGCGAATCTTTATCGACCTGATACCCAGTCGATACACGAACATAGATCGCAACGATCCGATCGTCGGCACTGGCAGTGGGTACTTTCATAGCATAAGCCATAATATACACAACCTTTCTATTTTTCTAAAAAGGGTATAAAAAATAAGCCCTTTCAAAAGAAAAAGGCCTATGCTATAATAACACTTGCTAGGGAGTTACTACAGCCGGCCTTTTCTGTCGACAGGTAACAATCTATTAAAACGTTCACGGTTGCCGCCGCGGGCGTTTTATTTTTGTATACTGTTTTAAAGTGCGGCGAATCGTGATCCGCCGCAGGCGGGAACACTAATTCCAGAAGTCGGGGGAAATGATATTTCCCTGAATCTTCCTCGAATGGGATTTTATGCCATTTTTTCGGCGTCCCCTTTTTCGCGAGCGTGTAAAGCCCGTAAAGCAAGTTCTTTATCTAGGCTATCCGCTTCGCGATAACAAGCAACAAGGAAACGTTCTTCACTTGTCATATGTATACCTTTTGAGTCTGGATCGTATTTTTCTATTTTATCTACATCGTCACGCGCCATAGAATCCATAGTAACTTTAAAGAAATCACAAATAGTCTTGAAATTAGATAATTTCATATTTTCATAACCCTTTTTGTAAAACGCATCAATAGTCGTATAATTAACGCCGGTCGCTTTTGCAAGGCTATGTTTATTTAAATTGCGTTCTTTCATAAGGAGATCCAGCTTTTCGGTAAAATTCACTTTCGCACCCCCTTTCTATTTGATATCTACATTCTATAGTAAAAATATTTCATAGTCAAGAAAAATATTACAATTCATTGTAACTTTTATTTAGAACGAAATTACAATGTATTGTATTTTTTTACTTGACAATATCCAACGCATTGAATATACTATGATTAAAGTTACAACAGATTGTAACATTCAACAGAAAGGAGCGAAACGACAATGAAGAACTGGTTCAACAAGCCCGCATATTTGAAAGGACTATTCATCGGAATTTTATGCGGGCTTATTTACTACTTTTCAAAGTGATAGAAGATAGGGGATTAGATACGAAATTATAACACCGCTTACAATGCCGGCCAGATATGAAACGACAGAATTTCGAACATTGATGCATGATCGATATTTCCAGTCGGCAAGAAAGGATTTCCCGGCAGCAGTTAAACGAAGCGTTATAGTATCCCCTTTACGAGATCCGGCACAATATCCCATTTTTAAAAGTTTAGAATACCGATCATTTACAGAATCAAGATCACAACCTTTGAAAAAAGATTTTTTCAATAACTGATCGGAAGTAATATCGCTACCGGATTTTAGGAAACTCAAAGATTTATAAATTATTAAATCGTCCACAGAAACACCACCTTTCAAGGCGATTCTATCACAAATGTAAAATAAATTAAACACTCAACAGAAAGGAGAATGAACCATGTACAAGAATTTAGTTGAAATCCTGAAAAGAAAAGGAATCACAAATAAAGCTTATGCGGATTATCTGGGAATTACAGAAAAGACCGTATGGAACAAATTGCAGGGAAAAACAGAGTTCACACTGGGCGAAGCACTGAAAACGTGCGCGTTAATGCCGGAGTATAAAATGGACTATGTTTTCGCAATGGAAGAGAAGGTGGCGTAAATGGAAACATTCTACAAACCATTAACGCCCGCCTTCCGATCAGGTATCACGGCCGGCATACATAAGAACATGACAGAGTTAAACACCTGTCAGCCGAACGCCATAGTCACAGCGCAGAAAATCGGACTGATTCAGTTAGAAAAGTTAATAAACGCACTTCCTGACGGCTACCCGATACCATTGGAAAGGAGATCCGGCGAATGAAACAGATCCTTGTAATAACGCGGACGTTCCGAGAAGCTGTCGAAGATATGCGAACGCTACAAGGTTGGATCTTGAAATACACAGTATTCAAAATGGGAATCGAACCACGCAGAGGACGGATCACAACCGAACACGCGGAAGTGATATTCGCATCGGCGCAAATCGAAGAAAAACTTCTAGGAAGACACCCGGACGCGATTTGCAAAAAAAACATATCTTGACAACAGCATACGAAAATCTTTTGAAGCAAAAAAACCGGATCTGAAATACCTTCCGGGAATCGAAGGCGTATTAAGAGAAATTATAGAAATCGAGGAAGCGGCAGTAAATGAGCAAAAGAAAAATTGAATCCTATATCATAGCGGCAGCAGTCGCAGCTTTTATTTCCGGTTTCGGAGCAGGAACGGCAGCAGAACAGCACACACAGGAAGAAGCCGCCCGGCAGCAGTCAGCGGAAATGGTAACTTTACAGATTTACAACGAAACACAGAAAACATGGGACACCTATCAGGGAACACTTGACAGCGAATGTGGACTTCACGGCGACTGGAAATACGAGATCATGGGAAAAGAACTGGTATTAAATGGCGCACGTCTGATCGGACAAGTCCCGGAAGGAGAAACGGACGAATGAAACAGATTTTAAAATATCCGGGAAGCAAATATAAATCAGCAGACTGGATCATACGTCAGTTTCCAGAACATCACAGTTATTTAGAACCGTTTTTCGGATCGGGCGCAATTCTTTTTAACAAAGAACGATCAGACATAGAGACGATAAACGACCTTGACGGAGAAGTAATAAATCTATTCCGACAGATCAAAGAAGCACCGCAAGCAATAGCAGAAGAAATATACTTCCGACCGTATTCGCGGGAAATCTACAACAAAGCATTTGAAAAAGAACCGGAAAACGATTTTGAACGGGCGATAAATTTTATCATACGTTCGAACATGGGACACGGCTACAGGACAAACGGAAAGAAAGTCGGGTGGAAATGCGACGTACAGGGGCGCGAAAGAGCATACGCCGCGCGAGACTGGGCGGAACTTCCGGGAATCATCAAAGAAGCTGCAGAACGACTAAAAGGCGTACAAATCGAGAACAGGCCTGCAGTTGAATTGATTCAGAAATACAACTTTGAAGACGTTTTAATATATGCCGATCCGCCGTATCTGTTATCTACGCGGGCGGGAAAACAATACCGGCACGAAATGACAGAACAGGATCACGAAGAATTATTGAAGGCCTTGATCGGCCACAAAGGACCGGTCGTTATAAGCGGCTATGATTCGGAAATGTACAACGACATACTGCAGAACTGGCGGAAAGAAACAAAAACAAGCTATGCAATGTCGGCAAAAAAACGAACAGAAGTTATATGGTGCAATAGACCGGAGCCATGGCAACAGGAAACAATATTTTGAAAGGAGAGTAAATGGCAAGAATTAGTTTTCAAGTGCAACCGATACCGGGCGAAAAGAAATTCAAGGACTTTCAAGAGAACTTCGAAACGATCATGGAAACGCTGTTATATTTGCAAAACGCTTTTCCGAAGATTATTGAAGATCTGGAAGAACCGGAAGACCGTTACGGCGTGGACGTGATAATCGCATTTGACGCGGATCATATCGAAGCACCGGACGGGCAGAAAGGTTTCGGAGTATTCGACACAGACACGGATCGTATTTACATAGCGGCAGACATTCCAGAACCAGAAGAAACGCTGATCGAAACGACGGCGCATGAATTTATGCATTATATCCAGAAAATTAAAGGAAAACCGTATTCGGAAGAAGAAGCGGAACATTTCGCCGAAACGGTCAGATATCAGGTCAAACGACGGATCACAGACACGCGGGCGCAGACACAGCCAAAGAAACGACATTTCAAGAACCCGGCGCAATACATCGGAAGCAGAAAGAAAAGAAAGAAGATCGTTCGCGGCAAATAACCGGAACGCGGGGCGATATATGAAAAAAGAAAGAAAAATCATCATGACATTATCCGGCGACGGCTTGACGGCGGACGAACTGGGGCGACTGGAAAGGACGATCAGACAGATCAACTACACACGCCGGAAAAATAAAGATACCGAAATTCGGTTCAACTACTCACTGAAAGGAGATCTAACCAATGAAGGAAGAAAAGACAATCGAACAGGCGTTGAAGGACGCGGCAGAACAGGCGGGAGCAAAACCGGAAGAAATGAAAACCGTTGCGGTCGAACAGGTCGCCGGGATTCATGTTTTTAGTTCGGACATGGAGAAACCGCCGATCGTGTTAATTGACGGCGAATTTGTGGACGTGGCGACACTTCTTGGATATGCAATCAGCGAATTCATAGACGGAGCAGTAGTGCAGGGAACGCAACGCGCACACGTCGAAAGATTCATGGTCGGTATAACACAGCGAGCGATCGCGACGTCAAGAGCGGAAGCATACAGAAAAGCCATTCAGGAAGGAGAGAAACAATAATGGGAATTATGGACGCATTTAAACCGGAAGACCGGACAGAGATTACGTATTCTAATTTTTACAATCTAATTAAACAGGCGGCACAGTACGAAATTGTAATGAATGCCGTAAATTGCGACGTACCACACGACTACATCCGGGAGACAATGACAGGAAAGAAAGAGGAATGCAAAGAAGAAAAGCCGGTCATGGGAGTGGTAAACGTAAACTTTGACAGCGAAGAGTTCAAAAGAATCATGGACGAAACGATCAAAGAGAACTTCGGACCGGACGCATTGGAAGAAATACCGGCGGATCATATACAAGCAGGCGCAAAACCGGTTCACGGAACAAGAAAGCGCACGATCGAGAAAGCAAAGAAGAAAGGAACGAAGAACCATGGCAAAAATGAACCTGAAATTTAGAGATTTTTTAACCTTATTAAGTCCGGCGCAGTATATCACGGTACAGGACGAAGACAACCCATTAAAACAGGGAGAATCTGACGCGATCTTCAAAGGAAAAGTCGCGAAAGCCCGTCGGGAAGAAGAACTGGCAGACCGTGAAGTAAAAATGATAACACCGACAGGAGATCCAGATCTTCCGGGAACTTATGTTTTCAAGATCTGGCTATATAAATAATGACAGTCGGAGAGATCAGGGAAGTATCGCAGCCGTCGGCGCGGGCGTGGATCGAAAAAGACGGGAACGTATTATTTGCAGACTGGTTTTATAAGGTCCCGGAAGACCTACTGAAAGCAAAGGTCAAAGAATTTGCATTTGCGCCGGAAATCTGTCACAAGAACTGGGAAAAATTAGGACTTACAAGCCCGATGCAACCGGAAGAAATGCCGGACTATAGTTTTTCTGATTTAATGATGAAACTTTACTACAGAATGAAAATATAAAGGAGATCTAACCAATGGCACTAAACAAAGCATTATTCAGCAGCGACAAAGAGGACTGGGCGACGCCACAGGATTTTTTCGACAGCTTAAACGAAGAATTTCACTTCAATTTAGATCCGTGTGCAGATCCTGAAAATGCAAAATGCGACCGATTCTTCACGAAAGAAGAAAACGGACTTTTGAAGGATTGGGGGGGAGTTGCGTTTTTTGCAATCCGCCATACGGCAGGAAGACAACGGGAGAATGGATCGAAAAGTGTTACAAAGAAGCACAAAAAGAGAATACGACCGTTGTTGCACTTATACCGGCACGTACTGATACAAAGTTTTTTCACGATTACATATACGGGAAAGCGGAAATCCGGTTCATAAAGGGCCGGTTAAAATTCGGCAACAGCAAAGACGCCGCACCGTTTCCCGTCAATGGTAATTATTTTTAGAAAGGAAGAAAGCATGGACGCGATAAAACAGAAAATCTATGAACTGACAGAAACGGAGTTGAAAGCAGCAAACGAAAAGTTCCCACTTTTCGCAAGTTCTCACGAAGCCTACGGCGTAATTTTTGAAGAATTCGACGAAACACGCGACGAACTGGAATCATTAGAATATAGCATCGATCAATTTTGGTCGGACGTAAAAGAAAATTCTTCGGAAGATGTAAAGAACGACAGACTGACGCGGATTTATGAAAAATCAATCGATCTTGCAGTCGAAGCGATCCAGACTGCAGCAATGGCGCGAAAAGGAATTTTAAGCAGCTACCAGAAAGGAGATCCGGCGCATGGAGAAACGACAGAGAATTGAAGAAGCATTGAAAGAAATCGGGATCTATACAGTGGAAGACTTAAACAGAGCAATCAAAGAGGAAAAACCGCTTGACTTGGGAATTATGACAGGACAGGCGGCAGCAATGAGAAAGGCGGGCTAAATGGATAAAAAGGGAAATCGAATCATAGCCGTTGATTTTGACGGAACACTACATATGGGAACATGGCCGGAAATAGGCGACGTAAACATGACCGTTTTCAATTTCTGCCGGAATGAACAGTTGAACGGATCGCGCCTGATACTCTGGACGAATAGAGACGGGGAACAGTTGGAAGACGCGGTGGCGTGGTGCAAAGAACGCGGGCTTGAATTTGACGCGGTAAACGAAAATCTGCCGGAACTGATCGAACTATACGGAAACGACTGCCGGAAGATCAATGCAGATATCTACATAGACGACAAGGCAGTAAATTCAATAAGAAGACGGCAGATTGCCGGACTTACATCATTAAACCCGTATGACAACCCAACAGATCGGGAAGCGTTCGCAGAAGTCCAGAAACAGAAAGAAGCAGAAAGAAAGGAATCTAACCAAAATGAAGAAACTGAAAAGAATTCTGAAAGCGATATCCAGACGGAAAAGGCAAGAGAGACTGAAACGTAACTATAAAAAGTATTCATTGCAGATCCCGCGCCTGATGAAATCAGAAACGACAATGGAACTTGATTTCGCGGCAGGATATCTGATCGGGCAGTTCGAAGCCGCCTACGAATACGGGGAGTTGTCGGAAAAACAATACGACGAACTGACACAGATCGTTAATTATATCCACGAAGGGGAAAGACAAAAAAAGGAAAATGAATAAAAGAAAAAGCGGATTACAGAAGATAAAAACTTCCGTGATCCGCCTTTTCGAACGATATCGAAATCTAACCAAAACCATAATACACCCGGAAGGAGTGAAAAGTCAATGAAAAAACTATACGAAGAAAGCGAACTGAAAAGACTGACAACATCGGAAATTGACAGAATGAAAGACGACACGGTTTTTATACAGATCAGCGAAATGAAATTTGAAAGAAAAAAAGATCCTGAATACGATCGTTATTACGACGCCTATTTATGCGAAGTGATGGACCGCGACAAATACGAAAGAAGAACCAAAACGGGAAAATTAAGGAAGCTGAAAAAGAAGATCCATAAATTAAAGGAAGAGAAAGACGATCTTTCTGGAAGGTTAGACGCGGCCGCGGAAATCGCAAGCGCAGAGGTACGCAAACGTCAGAAAGCGGAAGAAACGATCGAAGAAATGAAAGCCGGGTTCAGGGAACTAGAACACGTGTTCGGAGATTTACCGCCGGAGATCGTTTCGTTATACAGAATACCAGATCGGAAAGGGTAAAAACACGATCGCGTGTTTCTTCTATATATAAGGAAGAAATCTTAACCGTCCTTGTAATGGGTATTAACAAATCAGACACTATTGTTTTTATATATAAAATAAATAAATACATACATGGACGGGAAGGGGGATTCTATGAAGCAGAAACGAAGCTATGATAACTACGACTACAACGAAGCGTATCAGTATGATCTTGACAAAGAGATAGAGAAGGCAGCAAAAGAGAAATTCAGACGTGAGAATCCTTTGTTGATAAATTTCGAAGAACAGTGGAAGGAACAGCAGGCAAAACTTGAAGAATGGGAATACGAACGACTGTTGAAAGAAGGGAAGGTGGAAAGCCTTTACAGAACATCAACGATCAAGTGTAAAAACATAAAATCCGGGAAAGAGATTGCGGAAGTGATGATCTATCCGTCTTTCTATAACCGGGCAGATATGCCACACACGAAGAAAAAGAGAGAAACGAAGCCGTCACAAAGGAATTTGAACGACAAGAACGCCCGTCGATATGTGATCCGCCTTGCGAATATCAATTTCGGTTCAGGGGATATCTGGGCGACGTTCGGGTGGGACGATCGCTACATACCGGAAGACATAGAGAGAGCAAAAAAGGACGTGACGAATTTTATCAAGCGAGTGAACCGCAAGAGAAAGAAACGCGGGTTCGATAACATGAAATATATCTACGTTCTGGCAGTGGACGATTACACGCGCCCGCACTTTCACATACTCATGAGCGGCGACGGCGTGGATCGCGACGAATTAGAAGCAATGTGGGGAAAATGCAAGCGACCGAACACGCGCCGGGTAAAACCGGACGAAGATTTCGGAATAACAGGCCTTGCGACCTACATTTCCCAAAATCCGCACGGGACAAAACGGTGGTGCAGTTCAAAGAATCTGAAAAAGCCACCAGAGCCGACAAGATCATACCGGAAATTCAAGAAACGCCGTGTTGAGAAAATGGCAAAGGATCACGAAACACTGAAACAGAGCCTTGAAAAAGAATACGTGGGCTATCGCTTTTTAGACGCCGAAGTGAAGTTCAACACAGTGACAGCCGCGTTTTACATATACGCAAGAATGACAAGAGACTGAAAGGGGAGATCAAATGGCGGTCAAATTACAAAACATGAAAAATTCAGAGATCACGGAGCAGATAAAACTTTTTAACTGGGCGCGGTCGGTCCGGGAATTCATACCGGAATTAAAATTATTGCACCATATCCCGAACGAAGGGAAGCGGACGAACGGCGCATTGCTGAAAGCTGCCGGAATGGTATCGGGCGTTCCCGACCTGTCACTTCCGGTAGCACGCCGGGGATTCAACGGTCTGTACATCGAAATGAAATTTGGGAACAACAAGCCGACAAAAGATCAGGTCGAATTTATGGCAATGCTGAAAGATCAGGGATATAAAACGGCGGTTGTATATTCGGCAGAAGAAGCGCGAAGTCTGATCCGGCATTATCTGGCACGGGCAGACAACTTCGATCTGGTTAATTGCGAGGAAGCCCCGAAAATATTCGGGTGTTGCGAAGGTATCGAAGCAGACTGGACGCCGTGCGCGAACTGTGAACTGTACAAGAAAAATAAATAGCCGGAATGGTAGGAAGGAGAAAAGACAATGTTTGTAAGATTAAGAGATTTTAAAAGACTGATAAAAGAAGCCTACACGGGAGCGGGCTTATACGTTGCGCGCCGGGGAAATCAGTTGCTTTTCGGCGGCTCATACTGGGCGATCGCCACGACGAAAGAATCACTGGATAAAAAGGCACTGGCAGCAGTGATCGAATTAACGGGAGAAATGCCGGAAGATGGGGGGGCTTTCAAGGCGACGAAGGAAGACAACCAATACGAGATCAACGAAGTACACTGGAATTTAATAGACGCGACGGAGCAATACGAAGACGAAGAAGAGAAACTGACAGTGACGCGCCTTGTATTAAACAAATATCCATGCGGTCAGACCATGCGGATTCTACAGGCAGAAGACAAACGGGTGGACGTACTGGGAGAAGGATTTATACAGGTAATCGATCCGGCATCAATGAACACAGAATACGAATGGGAAATCGAGGGCCCATTTATCAATCGACATTTCCCAAAACAGGTATACTGGAAAAGCGAAGCAACAACCCTGACCGCCTTTCTGTACGACCGCGACGATATGAAAGAAAAAGATCTTCTGGACTATTTACAGAATACGAAGATCGAAGGATAAGGAGAAACGGCCATGGCGTATTATAAGTTGGACAAGAACACAAAAACGATCGTCCGGGCAATCATGAAGGATCAGGAGAAGCGAGACAGGAGAAAGCACACCGGGCAGTATACGGCGTTCGACCGACGGGCGGATAAGGCAATCGAAGAAGCAAAAGAGAATATCGGACTGCAAGGATTCACAGGAAGCACACGCGATCAGGTTATCGGGAAGATCTGTCAGAGTTTGAAGGATAATACGCCGTGGGAACTACTGGGGGAAACATATTGTTGTCGCCGCTTATTCTACGAATACCGGAAAGAGTTCTGTTATCACGTGGCGGCGTCAATGGATATGATTGGCAGCAGTAGGAAGACAGGTCAGAAATGAACAGCGGCAGAAGATAGAATGGAGAGTGACAAGTGGCGAAAGAATATGCAAAAGCCTTTTACAATTCCGAAGCATGGAAGAAGACACGAAAAGCCTATTACGACAGCAAGGGCGGAATGTGCGAGCGTTGTCAGAAAGAATTCGAAGAAGGCAAACGCAGCTTGAAAGAAGTCAACATCGGAACGATAGTGCATCACAAGAAATGGATCACGCCGAAGAATATCAACGATCCGAACGTCACGTTGTCGTGGGATAATCTGGAGGTCGTGTGCGACGAACACCACAACACAGAACATCACGGCAAGCCGAAGCGATACAGGTTCGACAAGGACGGCAATATCATTCCGACAAAATCATTTTCCTGAAAATCAAAAACAGATCAGCCAAAAACAAAAACGAAATCGCGAAAAGCGCGCCAACCACTCCCCCCGGTGGTATAAAAATTTTTTACCAGAAAGAACCGAGGGAGCTAGGTAAAAAAAACTCTCCGCAGGCGCGCGCACGTGAGAGGGGGTGCAAACGCATGGATTTAGAAAAAGATAGAGAGATAAAACCCGAAGAAGATCAGGTTTTACCGGAACTATTGGAACTTCTGGAAATATTCAGAGATTTACCGGAAGCACGAAAAAAGAACCTGAAAACGAGACTGAAAAAAGAAGCAGCGGGCGAGATTTTAACCGAAGCAGAGGTCGAAAAGGAACGAAAAAAGATCATGGAATTGTTCAAGGACGTTGAGGACGACCGGAAAAAGAAAATGATCGAACGCAAGGTAAAAGAAATGGCTTTTCAGGCCGTGGCGATCCGGGAAGCGAAATACTCAATCATGACAGAAGGGCTAAAAACCGAAGTTGTCAACGGCTCACAAAGATACATGAAAGAGAATCCGGCAGTTGCAACCTTTGACAAATATTCGCGGGCGTATAACTCAAATATCGACAAATTGATCGAGTATTTACCACAACAGCAGACGGAGAAAATAAGCAAGTTGGCAGCGTTCAGAAATGCATAACGTATATGTGAATTACATTGTCGAATATCACGACAAGATCGAACGCGGGCAGATCATAGCGGGAAAATGGATAAAGAAAATTTATAAAATCCTAGTTGACGGCATAAAATCCGGCGACTGGGATTTTGACGCAAAAAAAGCAAATAAGGCAATCCAGTTTATCGAAAATTTCTGCCACCACTCAAAGGGACGGAACGACCTTTTCAAGTTGGAACTGTGGCAGAAAGCTATTGTTTCGGCAATTTTCGGAATACTGGATAAAAAGACACATAGACGGCAGTTTCGGGAAATCTTTCTTTTAGTCGGACGTAAGAACGGGAAAAGCCTTTTCGCGGCGGCAATTATGGCATATGTGGCGTATATCGACGGAGAATACGGCAGCGAATTATATTGTCTTGCGCCGAAACTAGATCAGGCTGATATCGTGTATGACAGCTTTTACAAGATCACACAAGCGGAAGAAGAACTGGCAGAAGTGACAAAGAAGCGGCGATCCGATATCTACATAGCGGAATTAAACACCACAATCAAAAAGATCGCGTTCAACGCAAAGAAGGCGGACGGCTTCAACCCGACCATGACGACCAACGACGAAATGGAAGCATGGCCGGGCGATCAGGGCTTGAAGCAGTACGAAGTTATGGTATCAGGTACAGGAGCGCGAACGGAGCCGATCACGCTTTCTACATCGACCGCCGGATATGTCAACGACGGAATCTTCGACGAACTGATGAAACGATCAACAGCTTTCTTGAAAGGATCGAGCAAAGAAAGACGATTGCTTCCGTTCCTGTACATGATCGACGATCTGGAAAAGTGGAACACAAAAGAAGAACTGGCAAAAGCTAACCCAAATTTAGGCGTATCGGTTCAGTGGGAATTCTTCGAAGAACAGATCGCGATCGCGCTACAGTCGTTATCAAAAAAAGCGGAATTCATGACGAAGTATTGCAACATCAAGCAAAATTCTTCGATTGCATGGCTTGACTATGAGACGGTAGCGAAGGCAGCAGGGCAACCGCATACACTGGACGACTTCCGGGGCTGCTATTGCGTGGCCGGTATCGACCTTTCACGAACAACCGACTTGACAGCTGTTTCACTGGTTATTGAAAAGGGCGGGAAGAATCATATCATCACTCAATTTTTCATGCCACAGGAACGCTACAACGTGGCGATCGATGAAGAAGGCGTCCCATACAACATTTTCAAAGAACAGGGCTATCTCACGATATCGGGAGAACATCAGGTAAATTACAAAGACGTGTTCGCGTGGTTCGTGCGCCTGATAAAAGAATATAAGATCAGGCCGTTGAAAGTCGGTTACGACAGATATTGCGCGGGTTATCTGGTGGAAGAAATGAAAGAATCAGGCTTCCACATGGACGACGTATATCAGGGAACGAACCTGACGCCCGTATTAAATACTTTCGAAGGAGATTTGAAAGACGGAATGTATTTGATCGGAGAAAACAACCTGTTAAAATCACACCTGTTAAACGTGGCCGTCCAGATCCAGACAGACGACAGCAGAATGAAGCCTGTCAAGATCGAAAAACGGGCGCACATCGACGGCGCGGTATCGATCTTCGATGCACTGGCCGTAAAAATGAAATATCACAAGGAAATCGGCAGACAATTACAGAATGCAGCATAAGAGAGGGCGCGCCCCTCTCTTTTTTACGTCTAAAAACAGGTCAGAAATGAACGCACTTAAAAGATAAACTGAACTGTGAATAAAGCCGAAAGGGGGTAGAACGAAACGGGAATATTAAAAGATTTTGCGACATTCCGCAAAATGAAGTTCAGTCCGATTTTTACAATCCGGGGCGAATACAACGTGTCGGCGGATATGGACGCAAGCGATATCATCGGATCAATAACAAACTGTATCGCAACGAACGTCGGAAAACTGACACCGCAGTTGATTCGCACAGATTCGCGCGGAATGATGATTCGCGACGATTATCTGGCGAAACTTCTTTCCTTGCGTTGGTCGCCGGAATTGTCCGTATACGACGCACTGTACAAAATGGCGGCACAGCTTGTCAGAAATTCCAATGCATTCGCAGTGATTTTTTACAATGACGATTTTTCCAAAGTCAAAAGCATTGTGCCGATCACGACACGCGGGTTCAGAGTGTGGGAAGACGAAGAAACCGGAGCAATGTTATTCCGGTTCACGTGGGACTATGACGGGAAGATCTACACGGTCCCGTATCAATCCGTGATCCACCTGAAAGCGAGATTCGACAGAAAGCGTTTTTTAGGATCTGAACCAGATCCGGCATTGAAAAACACACTGGAATTACTGGACGCAACCGGACAGGCCTTGCGGAATCTGGTTAAAAATTCCGCCAACCTGAAAGGTTATTTGAAATATAACAACTTTGCGGACGACGAAGAACTGAAAAAGAAAGTAAAAGAATTTCAGGAAGCATACATGGACGCGAGCAACGAAGGCGGACTGGGTGGACTGGATAACACAATGGAATTTCACGAAATCAACCAGAAAGCCCAAACTATTCCGACGCTGCAATCGCAGTTTTTACGCGATAACGTATACCGCTACTACAACGTGAATGAAAATATTTTGATGTCAAAATTTACAGAATCAGAGTGGAACGCATTTTACGAAAGTGTGATCGAACCGATCGCCCTTCAATTATCGCTTGAATTCACATTCAAACTACTGACGGAGAGGGAAAGAGGATTCGGAAACAAGATCATATTTTCTTCAAATCGTTTACAGTATGCGACATTGCAGACGCGATCCACAATCGGATCGGTTCTGTATGACCGAGGAATTATCACAATCAACGAATTCCGCGAACTACTTTACTATGAGCCGATCGAAGACGGCGACGTGAGAATGGTATCACTGAACTACGTGAAAGCGGACGATCAATCACTGTACCAGACAGGGCAGCAGGACGGAAGCGGCGGCAATGGACCGCCGGAAGGCGACGGACAGCAGCAGGCGGCGAAAGTACCGCTTGAAATGCTCATGAACGCTATTTATGTACAAGCAAAACTGAAAGGGGGCAGACAATGGCGGACGTATTAAAAGGGCTTGAAATCAAAAACATGACCGACGTTTCCGCGGATCTCTACTTTTACGGCGATATCGTGTCGGACTGGTGGGGAGCATGGCAGAACGAAGATCAGTACCCGGACGCAATCAAGAATTTTCTTTCGCAGGCAGAAGGAAAAGACTTGAATGTATATGTTAATTCCGGCGGCGGATCAGTGTTCGCAGGAATGGCGATCTACAACATGATTAAACGCCACGGAGAAAAAAACAAAGTGAAAGTATACGTGGACGGCTTGGCCGGTTCGATTGCATCTGTAATCGCATTTGCGGGAACAGAGCCGCCGGAAATTCCGTCGAATGCATTCTTGATGATTCACAAGCCATGGGGCGCAATTTCCGGCAATGCGGACGAAATGCGAAAAATGGCGGACGATCTGGATAAAATACAGACCGGAATCATGAACGTATACGAAGATCATCTGGCGGAAGGCGTCACGATCGATCAGGTGGAAGCACTGGTAGACGCGGAAACATGGTTGGACGGAAAGGAAGCGGCGAAATATTTCAATATCGCACAGACAGACGCGGCCGATTATGTGGCAGCAGTCGGCGACTATTTGAGCCACGCCGGAAAGTTGCCGGAAAAATTCAAATCACACCAGAAACAGCCGGAACAGACACCGAAGGGGCCTACACCGGAAGAACAGGCGAAAGCGGCAGCAGACGCCGAAAAAAGAAACCAGATCAAAAGATTATGTATCGAGGGAATGACGAAAGGAGAATAAAGCGAATATGAAGCATGAAGAACTTGTGAACATGAACATGAAAGACCTGAAAGCAAGACTGAAAGAGATCGGCACACAGGCACAGACAGCAGAAGGCGAAGCACTGGACGCCCTGACAACCGAAGCCGAAGACATTAACGGCATTTTACAGGACATTCAGAACCGCGCAAATATCGCGGGACTGGCAGCACAGGCGGGCGACGATCACGACGACACACCGGGAGAGAAAGGCGACGACGTGAAGAATAAAAAACGTGAAGAAAGAGGACAGAGCCTGAAAGACGGAAAGACAGTACAGTTCAACGCAAAGGTAGCGTTCGGATCTGTACAGAATGCGCTTTCTGTCACACAGACAGTCACACCAAAACACACCGCGAGCGACGTAAAAGAGACATTCAACGACGTTTCCTCACTGGTGGATCGTGTCAGAGCAATTCCGCTGAATGGCGGCGAAACATATCAGAGAGGATATGTAAAAAGCTACGGCGACGGCGCAGGAAGCACAGCAGAAAGCGCAGACTATAGCGCAACAGAACCGACATTTGGTTATGTAACCATGGAAAAACAGAAGATCACAGCATACACAGAAGAACCAGAAGAAATGGTTAAACTTCCGAACGCTGATTACGATTCTGTAGTAGAAGGATCTGTCACACGCGCAATCAGAAAGTACATGAATCGACAGATCATGATCGGGGACGGGACAAGCGGAAAATTCAAAGGCATTTTCCACAACCCGACAAAAGCAGCCGATCAGGTTATTGATCCAGCAAAAGACCTTTATATGAAGGCGATTACAGACGAAACACTGGACGATATTATCTATGGTTACGGCGGAGACGAAGAAGTGGAAGACGTTGCAGTTCTGATCCTGAACAAAAAGGATCTGAAAGCATTTGCGAAACTGAAAGATAAACAGGGACGCAAATTCTACACAATCGTAAACCACGGAAACACAGGAACGATTGACGGCGTACCATACGTTATCAATTCCGCTTGTAAAGCTGTGACAGATGCACAGACATCAACAGCGGAATACTGCATGGCGTACGGACCACTTAGCAACTACGAAATGCCGATCTTCTCTGATATCGACGCGAGAAAATCAACCGATTACAAATTCAAACAGGGACAGATCGCATACAGAGCAGACATTTTCGCGGGCGGTGCGGTTGCCGCATATAACGGATTTATCCGCGTGAAACGACCGGAAGCAGGAAAATAAGAAACAGAAAGGACGGCTAAACAATGACGTATAACGAACTTGTGGACGCGGCAAAATTGCGCGTCCGAAAACTTTCAAATGATGCATTAGACGAAGACGTGAAAACCCACGTTGATTTCGTACTGGCAGACCTGAAAAGAATCGGGGTAAACGAAGAAAAGTATCTGAAAGCCCCGGAAGATCCGTTAATCATTGGGGCCGTCCTTGCGTATGTCAAAGCATATTACGGAATGGACGCATACCACGACAAATGGTTAGCGGCCTACGATATGCATTTAACCAGAATCAAAGGGGGCGACTACAAATAGACGCATATATCACACTGGTTGAACCGGGCGAAACCAAAGAAGAAGACGTCAAAAACGGCGTGATCGCAACCATTGAACCGATCGGGCGTGATGAATTTGTGGCAGCAGGACAAAAGGGCATGAAAGCCCGCCACAAGTTCAACGTATGGGGCAATGAGTACAACGACGAACAGGAAGTTGAATACAACGGTCGCCGCCTGACGATATACCGAAGTTACGGCCCGAAGGACGACGGAAAGATCGAACTGTACGCCGGAGAAAGGGCGGGCAATGTATGAAAGCAAAGATCGACATTGACGGACTTTCCGACGCTGTACAAGAAGAACTGAAAAACTGGCAGGAAAACACGTGCACCCCGGTTTTGAATGAAGCATACAAAGCCGGAGCGGAAGAAGGAAAGAAAGTTCTTCGACAGGGCGGACCGTACAAGGAGCGCACCGGGAAGTATACGAAGGACTGGGACGTAACGCAAAGAGACAGTAGAGCCGGAAGGATAAACGGGACAGAAAGTTATTCAGTCCATAACAAAAAACATTATCAATTAACACACCTTTTGCAGAACGGACACGCAAGCAGAAACGGCGGGCGTGTCAAAGCCTATCCGCACATCGACAGCGCGGAAGAAAAGGCAGAAAAGGCAGCGACAGGCTATATCGAGGATAAGTTAGGGGGATAACATGCCGACGATTGAAGAAATCATCAAAAGAGCAACGGCGATCGGGCTTCCGATCACGAAGAACGCATGGAAGAAGACAGCGAAAAAGCAGATCCCAGATCCGCCGTATATAGTCTATCTAGTTAGCGAGGACCAGAGGGGCGACGATAACAAGAACACAATCCGGGAAATTGACGGATCAATAGAACTGTACACAGACAGAACGCCGGACGAATCACTGGAAGGACGGATCGAAGAAGAAGTTCTTTCCGATCTGCCGTTCAGAAAATATCAGACGGAGATCACTTCCGAAAACATGGTTCAGACGGCGTATGAATTCAATATCACGCAGAAGAAAGGCAGGAAATAGAAATGGCAGAGACAGAAAGAATCATTCTGGGATCTGGAAACGTCCATATGAAATTATTCGACGGAAATCTGCCGTCGGTTGATGAAATTTGCACAGACGAAAATCAGATTTCATACATTCAGGGCGGCGCGACCATTGAGTACAAGCCGAGTTATTACACGGCAAAGGACGACACAAGAAAGATCCAGAAAACCGTTATAACAGACGAAGAAGCCACAATGAAAAGCGGCTTAATGACATTTTGCGGAAACACGCTTGAAAAGATTTGCGATACCGCACGTGTAAGCTATGCGGAAAAGACTTCAACCAAAAAGAAAAGAAGAATCGTAAAGGTCGGCGGCGGAAACAATCAGGGCAGAAAGAAATATGTAATTTGTTTCCACCATGAAGATCCGGTGGACGGCGATATATGGGTAATGATTGTCGGAAACAATCAGGCCGGTTTTTCCCTTGCGTTCGCAAACGACAAAGAAACAGTCGTGGACGCGGAATTCACGGCGTTACCGCAGGACAAGGAAGGAACACTGATTCACTACGAAGAAGAAGTTCTGGAAGATACACAGAATTTGAGCGATACAACCGAACAGAAACCGGTCGCAGATAAATAAAACAGATAAAACGATCACAAGGCGGCGTATAGACAAAAACGCCGCCTTTTTTCAGAAGGAGAAAAGACAATGGCGAACATGAATTTTGATTTTAATAAAATCCAGAGAAGTTTTTTTAAAACGACATTAAAAGACGGTAGAGAACTGGTTGTAAAAATGCCGATGAAAAAAACATTTGAAAAAATTACGGCAGCACAGGAAATGGATCTGGAAGAAATGTCGGTAGCAGACGCGATGGACACACTAGGCGCAATATGCGCGGAAGTGCTGTCAAACAACCTGAATAAAGAAAAAATCACAATGAAATACATGACTGACAATTACGACACAGAAGAAATGGGCGAATTTATAAAAGGGTTTATGAACTTTGTAAAAGGAGTAAAAGCAGACCCAAACTAATTATACCGTTCTATGACGATCCGAACACAAAGGAAATTCATTACAAACCAAAAACAAACGCCGAAAAAATGGTAGCGAAATACATGGGGCTTAATTTTTGGGAAGTGGAAGAATTAGATCTTGACGTTTATTTGTTCATGGCGCGGGAATCGGTAATTTATTTCAATTCGCAGACGGAATCAGGGCGAGAATACCTTGAAAACTGTTGGAGAATGACGCAGACGAAGCCGGATCGGCAGCAGTTGCGAGAAAAATTCGGAAAGAAAGGGGGAGAATAAATGGCAAGAAGCAAAATCGCCGGAATTACAATCGAAATCGGCGGAGATACTACGAAGCTAGATAAAGCCATGCAAGGGGCTAACAAAACCGTAAGAACCACACAAACGGAATTAAGAGAAGTAAATAAATTACTGAAATTAGATCCGAAAAATACGGAATTATTAGCGCAAAAACAGGAACTTCTATCAAAAGCGGTCGCCGGAACTTCTGAAAAACTGGATATTCTGAAAGAAGCTGAAAAACAGGTTCAGAAGCAGTTCGAGCGCGGCGAAGTATCAGAAGAACAATACCGGGCATTACAAAGAGAAATCATCAAGGTTTCGAATGATTTAGACGCGGCGGAAAAAGAAGCCAAAGAAACCGCACAAGCACTGAAAGACGTCGGAAAGAAAGAAGAAGATATCGAGAAAGTATCGGAACGCGCCGACGAATTCAAAGACAAAATGAAAGCGGCCGGCGAAGCAGTAGAAACGGGAATGAAAGCAGCCGGAGCGGCAATGGTGGCAGCCGGAACGTATAGTTTAAAGTTTGAAAGTGAATACGATCAGGCATTAAACACGCTTACAACATCGACAGGCGCGGCGGCAGACAAAATAGACGGACTGGATAAAGCAATGGCGGCCGTGTATGAAAACAATTACGGCGAAGATATTCAGGAAGTCGGCGAAGCTATGGGCGTAATTGTGCAGCAGACAGGCGAAATGGACCCGTCGAAATTACAAGAAATGACGGAAAGCGCGTTCGCACTTCGGGACACCTTCGATATGGACGTCGGAGAATCTATGCGGGCAGTAAATCAGTTAATGACACAATTCGGCCTGTCTTCAGAAGAAGCCTTCGATCTTGTAGCGCAAGGCGCGCAAAATGGGCTAAACAAAAACGATAACCTACTGGATTCGATAAATGAATACGGCCCCAAATTCGCACAAATGGGACTTTCGGCTTCGGATATGTTCAATATGTTCAAAAACGGAGCGGAAGCAGGCGTTTTCGATATCGACAAATTAGGCGACGCAGTAAACGAATTTTCTATCAGAGTAAAAGACGGAACGGCGGACAATGCTTTTAAAGAATTGGGAATGGACGTAGACGCAACAAAGAAAGCGTTCGGAGAAGGCGGAGAAGCAGCAAAAAAAGCAATGCAGGACACTTTTGAAGCACTGGGAAAAGTATCTGATCCACTTGAACAGAACACTATCGGCGTTGAATTGTTCGGTACAATGTGGGAAGACACAGGCGGACAAGCAATCTTAGCAATGGGAAACATGGAAGGCGCGGCGTCAGATGCAGCCGGAACAATGGAAAAAATCAAAGAAATGAGATACGACGATCTGGCAAGCGAATTTCAAGGGCTTGGAAGATCCATACAAACAGAACTAATAAAACCATTAGGCGAAGAGTTGGGACCGGTTGCAAAAGAAACGATTGACACAGTAAAAGAGAATTTGCCGCAAGCGAAAGAGATTTTAAAAGAAGTGCTTACAGATATAACAGAATTTATAAATTTCTTTGTAAGTCATGCAAATGTATTGCTGCCGCTAATAGCGGGAATTGGCGCAGCACTTTTGACGTGGAATGTCGTTACTATGATACAAGGAATGGTGGCAGCTATAAAGGCGTGGACGGTGGCAACCGAAGGAGCAACACTGGCTCAAAAAATACTGAATTCAACAATCTTAGCAAATCCGGCGGCGTGGATCATAACAGCGATAGTCGGGGTTGTAACAGCATTAGTTTTACTGTGGAATAATTGCGAAGCATTCAGAGAAGCAGTAAAGGGAATCTTGTCAGCTATCGTACAATTTTTCAAAGATGCATGGAACAAAATTCAGGAAGCGTGGGCGGCCGCACAACCATATTTCGAAATGATAAAAGAAGGAATCAAAACCGCTTTTTCAGTAGTTGCGGAAATCCTGACAGCACCGTTTCGAATCGCTTGGTTTTTAATAACTTCGATCTGGGACATTGCAACTACATATTTTCAGAATGTGTGGATCGGAATCCAGACCGTTTTTTCGGTCGTCGGGCAGATAATCGGCGGATTTTTCGAATCCGCATGGATCATTATAAAAGGCGTCTGGGACGTAGTTGTTCTGTATTTTCAAACAATCTGGTCGAATATACAGGCCGTATTTTCGGTAGTCGCTACAGTTTTAGGCGGATTTTTTCAAGTTGCATGGACAACTATTACAACCATATGGGACGTGGCGACCGGGTATTTTCAAATGATCTGGTCTGTGATACAGGGAATTTTTTCGGTTGTACAGTCCGTACTTTCCGGCGACTTTTCGGGCGCATGGGAAGCGATAAAAGGTATATGGTCGGCCGTGACTGGTTGGTTCGGTCAGGTATGGTCAGGGATTCAGAATATTTTCGGATCTGTCGGAAGTTGGTTCGGATCAATCTTTCAGTCAGCATGGAACGCGGTTCAAAATGTCTTTTCAAACTGGGGATCATTCTTTTCTGGCTTGTGGGGCATTATCCGAAACACATTTTCAAATCTGGGAACGTCTATCGCGAACGCGATCGGCGGCGCGGTAAAATCCGGGATCAATGGCGTAATATCTATGATTCAAAACACGGTCAATTCCGCGATCAGAATTATCAATGGAGCAATTAACTTGATTAACCGTCTTCCGGGCGTATCGGTTGGAAATGTCGGATATTTAAGTCTGCCACGACTGGCGAAGGGCGGTATCTTAACAAACGGCCGCGCGATTGTAGCGGAAGCGGGACCGGAGATCGTCGAAATGGTAAACGGTAAAACAATCGTTACACCACTTTCAGGAACAGCAAAGAACACGGCACTTGAAAGAAACTTCGGCGGACAGAAAGGAACACTGAAACAAGAAATCAGCATGAATATAGAAAATTTCTATAACAACAGAAAACAGGACGTGCGCGAACTGACAGAAGAAGTTATGGAAATGGCGCAGGAATTAAAGGAAAGGGACGATAAAGTATATGCTTAATGAATTTTACGACGATATCAACAGCTTTACATATAACGGGCGGAATTCTCTTGATATGGGACTGGCAGTATACGAAAAAGAGAACATATACGGCCGTCCCAAACCCGTTATTGAAAAAGTAAACATTCCGGGACGTGGCGACGTGATTCTGAATAATAAAACAGATCCGATCGATAATGAAGAATACGAAGATTTTCAGAAGGTGTATAAATGTTATGTTATGCCGGAAGAATATCAGGATCTTGAAATGGTCGCCCGGAATGTGTATGCGTGGTTGTACCAGACCGTGCAATATGCACGGCTTGACGACAGTTACGAACGCAATTACTACAGAATGGCCCATGTATCGGAAGAAATGTCGGTGGAAGAAATCGCCGCCGCACTTCTGGGGACCTTGGAAATCCAGTTCACTTGCCACCCATATAAATATTCATACGACGGCGAAAGAACACTGACACTCACAAAAACGACAAGCATTTTCAATACAGAAGGCTTTACGGCTTATCCGTACATGAAAATCTATGCGACGGGTGCGGTTACGTTGTATATCAACGACCGCGCCCATACATTCAAGGAAATAGAAGACTATATCGAAGTAGACAGCGCGTTATTAAATGCGTACAAAGGGGACACGCTACAAAATAACAAAATGACTACGACATTATTTCCGAAACTGGTAGCGGGCGAAAATAAAATCCGTTGGGCGGGCAATGTGAAGAAAATTGACATTGTGCCGCGTTGGTGCTGTCTGTGATACCGATTCTATATGATCCCCTTGAAACACAATTTGATTCAAACGGAATCGGACTTCTGACGGACGCGATATCTTGCATTGTAGAGGAAGAAAGAAACGGATCTTTTGAACTGACTTTACAATATCCGCAGGAAGGACGATTGGCGGAACACATCACAGAAGATGCAGTAATCAAAGCCAAACCAAACGACAAAGACGACGATCAGCTATTCAGGATCTATAAATCAGGAAAGCCGATCGGGGGCGTGAACACCTACTACGCCGAACATATCAGTTATGAATTGAACATGAATCCGGTATGTCGCCCGAAGATATCCGGGAAGAACGCACAAGAAGCGATCACGCAGCTTTTAGAAGAAGCAGTGGTCGAAAACAACTATACGGCGTGGTCGGATATCACAACCAGAAACAGTACACAGATAGACGACGTGTTAAGTGTCCGAAACATTCTGGGCGGTACAGAAGGATCGATCCTTGACGTCTGGGGCGGGGAATATCAATTTGATAATTTTACCGTGAAGCTGCATAAGTCCCGCGGATCAGATACCGGGGCGACGATCCGGTACGGAAAGAACCTGATTTCAGCAGAACAGGAAAGAAACATCGGCGACGTGATAACGGCGATATTCCCGTATTGTTATTACACACCGGAAAAGGAAGAAGGAGCAACGGAAGAACCAGATCCGGTTTTTGTTTCCCTTCCTGAAAAATTTATCAACACGCCAAACGCGGACAAATACGCCCGCCTAAAATGCGCGCCTATGGATTTTTCGGACGAATTCGAAGACGGCGTGATCGTAACAGAAGAAATGCTTCGCAAGGTCGCAAAAGCCTACACCGAAAGCGGAATCGACGAACCCAAAATATCGATCAAGGCCACGTTTCAAAATCTGAAAAAGACAAAGGACTATGAAAATATACAGGCACTTGAAACAATCGGAATCTGCGACAGCGTAACGGTTATGATCGAAAAACTGGGAATCGAAGTAAAAGCAAAGATCGTTAAATATGCATATGACAGCGTGAAAGAACGGTTCGACAGTGTGGAGATCGGAGAACCAAAAACAAACCTGACAAAAGCGATCACGGCAGCACAAAAGGAACAAAAGGAACAGATCGTAAAATCCGCCACCCGTGCGGAAATCATACAGAAACGTATTGAACAGACCATAAAGGACGTGACGGCGGCGATTACAGGCAATTCCGGCGGCCATGTGCTTTTATATCCGGCAGAGAATCCGCAGGAAATCTATATCATGGATACAGATTCAACAGCAACGGCGAAAAACGTCTGGCGGTGGAATCTGGCCGGACTGGGACATTCAAGCAACGGAATCGGCGGACCGTTTGAAACGGCGATCACGGCAGCGGGTCAGATTGTGGCCGATTTCGTGGCAGTCGGAAAGTTAAACGGCGCACTGATTGAAGCCGGGACCATTAACGCGGAATCCCTGTCGGTAGAGTATAAACAGAGTGTAAAGAAGTACACAGACGACGGCGACGCGAAATTGTTATCTGAAATGTCATCACGTTTTGAAGTAACAGGAGATACGATCGCGGCCGAAGTGGAAAGAGCAAAAGCGGCTGAAAAAACAATCACAGACGATTTAAGCATCACGAAAAAAGACGCGGAAGAATTCAAAGAAAATGTCGAAGGAGCATTCCGGGACGGCATAATAACGGAAACGGAAGCGCAGACAATCGAAAGATATATCAAAGAACTGGAAAAAGATAACGCTTCAATCCAGAAGCAATATAACGCGGTTCTGGATTCGGCTTCAAGGCAATCAGCAACAACGGGAAACAATTTTTCAATTAAATTCAATGCAGATTGCAAGACGGAAATATCATCAAGCGGCACGAAACACGATTATCTGCATTTATTCTACCAGAAGGACGGGAAAATCTATAAGGCACTAGACAAAGTAAGCGGCGCGGATATTGCCGGGAAAACGTATATCGTGCCGTCAACAGATATTTATATCCAATGGTATTCGGATAGTTCGGGTAATAAATACTACGGATTTTCAATCAACGAGATCAAACAGGTATCAACGGCGGCAGATACAACCGGAACGGAAAGCACACTTCCGACTTACGAAGTGATCGAAGCTGCCACCGTGTCAATGATCCAGACGTCGCACCCATACGAAAATAATATGCGTAAGTTGTGGCACTACAAAAAGCGGACGGCCACACGGTCAACGCTCATCAGCAAGAAAAACGCATACACGAACGCATACAACGCACTGATAACCGCAATCAACAACGCAATTTCAGACAAAAAGATCACGGCGACAGAGAAAGCAAACGTCAATACGAAATTCGATGCATATAACGCAGCACTGGCGGATTTGAAAGAGACAATCGAAGCAGCAGGCGTGGACGTGGCAGCGATTGCAGCGGCAGCAGTCGCAGAGTACGCAAGGGCGGCGATCAAAGTAGAAGCAGACAAGATCGAACTTCGGGTAACATCGAAGGAAGTGGAATCGCTGATTGAACAGAAGGCGGATTCTATCAGGTTAAAGGCTTCGAAAATCAGTTGGACTTCGACATATTCAAGCATGACAGAAAACGGAACACTGACTTGTCAGAACGCGACAATCAAAGGAACACTATATAGTGAAAACGGGAAAAACAAAGTATATCTTCGAAACGGGCGAATGGAAATCACATACAATTCGCAAGATATCGGATTGATCGGCGGTAACGGGTTTACCGGATATTCGAACAAAGAAGGATTAAATTTCGATCTGGAATACACGGGCGACTATATGGCATGGGCGGCGCAACCGTCAAAAAACACTGATTACGATGTTAAATGGACTTACGCAAGATCGAGTTTCGCAAACCTAACAGGCAGCGCGTTGAATGCAGGCTGTGATATAGATATGCACAACTGGACACTGAAAAACCCGTCGTTTGAAGGTGGCGGAATCTATGGAACGATCAACTTTACACAAATATTAAACATGAATAGCGACGGAAGTTGCAGATATTCAAACGGTTGTCATATGCAATTTAAAAATGGAATTTTAGTTTCTGGATCATGGAGCAACGGTTAGAAGGGAGAAAACATGGCAGACGAAGAAAAAGAAGAATTGACAGAAGAAAGAAAACACATATTACAGGAAGCCGAAAAAGTTATAAAAACGCCGAACATTATAGAAGCAACTAACACAGAAGAAAGCGACGCGGAAAAGGCGTTAAAGATTTTGTTAGGAGAAGAAAAGTAAATGAGTATGACGGAAGCTGCAAGGCAGATCAGGAAGTTAATTGAAATCACGGCAAACAATCTGCCCGACGAACAGGCGGCGGAATTGCCGTATTGCTTCCCGGAATGGGAAGAGGGGGTGGAAGTAAAAGAGGGCGAACGATACGCGCTACGAAGAGCTGCCACATTCACCCGCAACATGGACGAAGAACCGGAAGAACTGATTCTTTTTAAGTGCAAAAAGGCACATACAACCACGACCGACACTATGCCGGAAGAATCGCCGGAACTATGGGAAGTATTATAGAAAGGAGAAACAAATGGCAGAAGAAAAGAAAGAAGAACAAAAGGGAACGCGACTGCCGGACGGATTTAGAATCGAACAGGCGCGAAATTACTTGCGAATGCATATCAACCGGGCAGCGGCAACGTATGATCTACCGGGGGAAGTTATCGACCTAATAATCGAAGGACTTCTGGCAGAGGAACAACGACAGAGAATCGCACTCATGGCAGAACAGACCGACATTCTGGTTAATAGAAAGGAGAATGAAGCATAATGGCAACGGATATCACAATCACACAAAAGATCACGATCGAACTTGACGGGAAAAGCCCTTTTGAATATGTCGTGATGAAACAGGGCGACAAGGGTTCGCGAATTCTGGCCGTCTCATTATTGCAAAACAAACAACCGTATGAAATCCCGACAGGTTGCACCGCGCGGATTAAATACTATAAGCCGGACGGAAACCCGGTATTGAATGACTGCACCTTGTCAGGGAATGAAATTCTTGTAACCTACACGGAGCAGATGTTAGCGGCCGCAGGCGTCGGAAAAGGCGAAATCGTTCTGATAAAAGGCGGAAAGGAATTGAAGTCAGCGACCTACTACACGAAGATCGTAGAAACCGTATACAAGACAGACGGGTTCGTGAGTGACAAAGAATTTCTTTCTATGGGAACAATTTTTAACGATATGGATCAGGCAGCGCAGGCAGCGACGGCAAACGCAAAGATCGCAGAAACCGCTGCCGCAAATGCAAATCAAGCAGCCAACAGCGCAAACGGCGCAGCAAGCGCGGCAAACAGCGCGGCCGAAAAAGCCACATCAGCAGCAGGCACAGCAAACAGCGCAGCAGCAGCGGCAAATCAGGCGGCCAACAGTGCAAACGGCGCAGCAAGCGCGGGCAACAGCGCAGCCAAAAAAGCAACAGAAGCAGCAACAAAAGCAACAGAAGCAGCCGGAGCAGCAACAACGGCGGCGGGGAACGCGAATAGCGCAGTTACAAAAGCAAATGAAGCGACAACGGCAGCAAATACCGCAGCACAGAAAGCAACAGAGCAGACAAAGGCAGCAAAAGCGGCGACAGAAGCGGCGCAGACGGTAGCGGACAACGTAAGCGGAATTATTGACGAAAAGATTCTGGAAGCCTTTTTCGGTTCTATGAGGAATGGAAAGATATACCAGACAGAATTATATTTGTCAGTAACAAATCCGACGTCGGACGGAACGAAAACGCTTGCAAATGCCGGGAAAGTATGCGAACCGTCAACCGATACGGTAGAAGGGCAGGACGACTACGAAGGTATCGGGATTTTTACATGGTTTAACTGCAACTACGTAACGAACGAATATGGCCGGAAGGTCCCGACGGCGGTTGAAGGTTGGGGAAATGACTTCAAGAATGACGGTTCGGTAGATGTCGGCGTAATTGCTATGACGCCATACTGGAGCGTGGAAGAAAAAGACGGGAAGCAGATCTGGACGTTGTCAGATACGCCGAACGATGAATACGGGCTTGTAGGTTGGGAAACCGCAAAGAAAGAAGACGGAAACTTCGCCCCGTATGTCGTACATAGTAAATATGTAAGCGGAATCGGAGCAGACGGACTTTTGCGATCCTTTAAAAATTCCAAACCAGAAAGAAACCAGTGTTACAACAACATGATTACAAACTACCAGAAGAAAGGGAAAGGCTACTGGGGCGGCGGAAAAGAAAGAAACCTGTATAGAATCCTGTATCAGGTTATCAAGTACGCAACAAAGAACGAACAGACTATTTTTCAGGGGACGACAAACTATAACTTCCAGTATGCGGCAGCAGTACAGAGAGACACGAAAGAAACATATTTTCCGGTAACAAATGCACAGGCGGCAAATGTTATCGTCGGCGCGTATGTATCGGTCGGCTATGGTTCGGTAAGCGGATCAAACGTAAATAACGATCGCGGCGTCGGTACGATTCACAAATACGCGGACGATGTAAAGGTATTGAGAATCGAAGATTTGGACGAAAACAACAAAGCGGTATATCTGGACGTGAAAGAAGGGTTCACGACAACACCGGTCGCGATCAGCGACACAGTAAACGCACCGATCACAATGTCTTCTATGCACTGGTGGAGCGGATCAACAGATCGGGTTATCGGAAAACACGACGGATCGTTGACGTCGAACACAGACGGCAAACACCCGTATAGAGTTATGGGTATCGAAGATGCGGTCGGCGGATATATCGTATATGCAGATTCCGTGATGGTATTCAAAGAAGATTATAGCAAAGACGTATATATCGCCCGCCGGGGGACAAAACACGTCACAGACGAAGCAACAATCAAAAGCACATATAAACTGATTGGCAACATTCCGGCAAACGACGGCGCGGATTTCTGGATCGGAGATATCGGAGTAGATACGGAAACTTGCGCATGGTTTGTGAAGGCAGTCGGCAGCAGTGATCGGCAAGGTTGGGGCGATCGTTGCTATGCAGGCGGAAAGAACACATCAGGAACAAGAGAAGACCTTGGACGCGGTGCTCTCGGGGATGGCGCGAGTGGCGGCCCCGTTTTCGTGGTTTGCTGGGGCTGGCTTGGCTGGACGGGCTGGGGCTGCCTTGGCTGCGATTGATACAGTAGGTCGTCGGGGGTGAATTCCCTTCAGGGAAGAGGGGATCGCCCCTAATACGACCGGACGGCATAGAAGGACTTACGACGCACGCGGTAATCTCAGGAATGGCGCGAATGGCGGCCCCGTTTACGTGAATTGCAGGAACAGGCTTGACAGGACGAACTGGAACTACCTTGGCTGAAATTGTTTATTTCATTTTATTTAAAAAAATACTTTGCGTCGTATTTCGCACCCGTAAAGGGTGTAGCCTAAATGGCTCTTGGGCGGTTGCCCGAAATACTTTTTATAGACCTACCAAAACTTTAGAGATGAAGGAGTAAGGACGGCCGGGGTTCGCCCGGTCGTCGGGGTTAGTAGTAAAAACCGAAAGCCCTTATAAAGACAATCGAATGAAACGATATTGCAAGAATGTAGATATAACAGATAGAAAATTGATTCAAAAGGCGGTGTATAAATGTTTAAGAAATAAATATAAAAGAAATGACGTTCTGGTAATGTTTTCGGAATATTCCGGGCTTCCAAAAGATTTTATCAAGGGAGCGTTTGAAGAATTCGGAATCAAAGCGTTACGACCGTTCGCTGAAACAGCAGTGGAGGGCATACGCGAAGAACTGATCCAGAACAAAATAAAATTCAAACCGATATGGTACAAAGAAAAGATCGACGCTTCCAGTCAGAAGGTGCGCCGGATCGGGATTCAAAATATCAAACAACAGATTTACGATTATATCGCCGTGGAAGCAATGAAAGATTTTCTGAAAAGAATCGGCGAATATCAATGCGCAGCACTGAAACACAAAGGACAGTCATACGGGATCAAAGCGATCAAGAAATGGTTACGAAATAAGAATATCAGATACGCCGGGCAATGCGATATAAAGAAATGCTATCCGTCGATCGATCGGGAAAAGGTCATGGAGTTTTTAAGAAATATATTAAAAACGAACCGTTATTAAACCTGATCGCGCTTCTGATCGGAACATTCGAAACAGGATTAAGCATTGGATCATATTTAAGTCAGTACCTTTGCAACGTCTTTTTATCGCAGATATACCACGAAATAGCCGAAAGAATGCACAGGATCAGGAAGAAAAGAAACGGAATCATGGAACGAATAAAACTGGTATTGCATCAACTTTTCTATATGGATGATATCTTGATTCTTGGCACAAATGCGAAAGACATTCACAAAGCTATGAAGCTAATCACGCAAAAGGCGGAAGAACTGGGACTGAAAATAAAAGACAACTGGATCGTATTTACAACCGTAATGAAACGAAAGGACGACGGACATTTCATCGACATTATGGGCGTAAGAATATACAGACACCATATAACGATAAGACAGCGCGTATTCTTGCGCGTACGCCGGGCATATAAGAAAGCGCAGGCACTCATAAAGCAAAAGAAAAAGATCCCGCTATGGCTTGCTAGAAAGTGCGCGTCGTATAAAGGAATTTTAGATCACACAAACAGTCAGAAGATCAAAAAGAAGTATCAGACAGCACAAACAATAAAAGTATGTAAAGGAGTAGTTTCACATGAAAGCAAGATTCGACAAAAGGCAAAACAAAGTTACCGTGAAGCAGCTTAACGGAAAAGATTATATTTTCTTATGCCTGAACGGTAAGACAGTAAAGGAAACACCGGAAGGACAGGATGAGCCACAGACATTCTACGAATACGACTATACGGAGATCACAGCAGAAACAGGCGCGGTGGATCTGGACGACGTAAAGAAAAACCCGGATCAGTACGCCACATACGAACCGGAAAGAGAAAAGAAGCCGGAAGAAAAAATCGCAGAACTGGAAGAAAAAGTGGAATCGCAAGCGTTATTGCTGCAATATTTGGCAGAAATGACAGACGTATATATTCCAGAATAAGAAAGGGGCGGGACATATGTATAAAATTCTCTTGAAAATGAAAATGAAATTTGAATATGAACAGTGGTTAAAAATGGTCGATCAGGCAAAAACGCGCGGGAAACTGACAGACGAAGAATATAAAAAACTGACTGGAACAGAGGAAAAATAAAACAGGTCAGAAATGACCGAATAAAAGAAATAGAATCATAACAGAAAGGCGGGTGGAAGGAGTGAAAAAATGAATGAATGGAGCGTTATAGTTATGCTAATCACGTTAGGCGGCGGAATCATCGCGCTTGTACGTCCGATCGTGACACTGACAAAAGCGATCACAGAATTAACAGTTACCTGCAAGAATTTAGACGGACAGTTCGCAGCCATGCAGAATAAAAACACAGAGAGCCATAGGAGAATCTGGGAGCATAACGACGAACAGGACAAAATGTTAAACAACCATGAAGCAAGAATCAAAAGCATAGAGCGTGGAGAAAGGAGAAATACACATGAAAGTGAGTAAAGGCACTATCGCAAGAACCGCGATTCTGGTTTTAACCATAATTAACAGCGGACTTGCAATTTTCGGAAAAAGCCCGTTACCAATCAGCGACGAAACCGTGACACAGGTTGTATCGTTTGGATTTTCCACTGCGGCCGCACTGGTTGCATGGTGGAAGAACAACAGCTTCACAGTTCCCGCGCTGAAAGCGGACGCAATGATGAAGGAAACGCGCGTATATGAGCGGAAAGGACGAAAATAATATGAGTATGAATGGAATTGACGTCAGCGGGTGGCAGAAAGGCATTGACCTTTCAAAAGTTCCCGCCGATTTCGTAATCATCAAAGCAACACAGGGCACAAGCTATGTAAATTCTGATTGCGACCGGGCATATCAGCAGGCGAAAGCCGCCGGCCGGTTACTGGGCGTATATCATTATTTTTCAGGCGGCGATCCGGCCAAAGAAGCAGAACATTTCGTAAACAACATTAAAGGGTATATCGGCGACGCTATTCTGATTCTTGACTGGGAAGGAGAACAGAACGCGAAGTTTTCTCAGGGGCCGGCAATCGCAAGGCCGTTTCTTGACAAAGTAAGAGATCTTACAGGCGTAAAGCCGTTGATCTATATGTCGAAAAGCGTATGCCGTCAACATGACTGGGCGGCGGTAGCTGCCGAATATGGTTTATGGGTTGCACAGTACGCGAACAATAACGCGACAGGCTATCAGGCAAACCCATGGACGGACGCAAAGGGCTTCGGAGCATGGGGAACGCCCGCGATCTTCCAGTATTCTTCCGCCGGCCGTTTATCCGGTTACAACGGAAATCTGGATATGAATATCGCATACATGGACGCGACAGCATGGAAAGCCTACGCAAAAGGTACGCAGGTGATCCAGACACCGAAAGCAGACGCACCGAACGGATCAGTCCTTGATCTGGTTTACGGAGTTATGCTTGATAAATACGGTAAAAGAGACGCGAGAAAAATGGCGTTAGGCTCACGCTACAATGAGGTACAAAATGAAATCAACCACATCGCGACAGCATCAGCGGAAACACTGGCAGCAGAAACAAAGGCCGGCAGATACGGAAATGATCCGGTAAGAAAAACCGTTTTGGGTCCGCGATACGACGAAGTACAAAAGATTATCAACGGGCAAAGCACAGGAAGCGGATCTGGCGCAGTGTACTACACAGTAAAGAAAAACGACACCTTATCAGGAATCGCGGCGAAGTATGGCACTACATACCAGAAGATCGCACAACTTAGCGGAATCAGCAACCCGAACAAAATCTACGTCGGGCAGAAAATCCGTGTAAAATAATGCAACTTAACAACAAAATGTCTCATACCTTCTTAAAATAAAATATGTCACTGGGAAAAGTCATGCGAAAGCGTGGCTTTTTCTCATTGAAAAAAAGAACTGTATCAGATATAATATAAAATCGTATAAACATGAACAGAAAGAGGAAATCTAACCATGAATAAAAATAAATTATTTGAAGAAGAATTGATAAACGCGGTCGATCTGGAAGCAGCACCGCCAACAGAAGAACCGGAACGACAGTATTATTATATTGCGAAAGCCCGTAAATATGTAAAAGAATTATCTAAAAAACTAGGGCGTCCGCTTTTCGCGCATGTCACAACCTTTGGTTGTCAGATGAATTCGAGGGACTCTGAAAAACTGCTTGGTATTTTAGAGAAGGTTGGGTATGCAGAAGAAACGGATGAAGAGAAAGCGGATTTTGTAATCTACAATACCTGTACTGTTCGTGAAAACGCAAACCTTCGTGTTTATGGACGTCTTGGACAACTTGGTTCCATTAAGAAAAAGAATCCACATAAGATGATCGCACTTTGCGGATGCATGATGCAGGAACCGGAAGTTGTTGAGAAATTAAAAAAGAGCTACCGCTTTGTTGACCTTATTTTCGGCACACACAACATTTACAAATTTGCAGAACTTTTAACATCTGCAATACAGTCTGACAGAACAGTCATTGATATCTGGAAAGATACAGACAAGATTGTAGAAGATCTTCCGGTTGAAAGAAAATATCCTTTCAAGTCTGGTGTAAATATCATGTTCGGATGTAACAACTTCTGTAGTTACTGTATTGTACCTTATGTACGTGGACGTGAAAGAAGCCGTGAACCGAAGGCAATCATCCGTGAGATCGAACGTCTTGTTGCAGATGGTGTTGTAGAAGTCATGCTGCTTGGACAAAATGTCAATTCTTATGGAAAGAACCTTGAAGAACCGATGACATTTGCACAGCTTCTTCAGGAGATTGAAAAAATTGAAGGACTTGAAAGAATCCGTTTCATGACTTCACATCCGAAGGATCTGTCAGATGAATTGATTGAAGTGATGAGTAAATCAAAAA
>OLPL01000310.1_pt1 | contig 37041 bp, 30 predicted proteins | sample 1673211 | NCBI WGS metagenome assembly OLPL01 (sample SAMEA3136766, study PRJEB25190) | human gut metagenome | reverse complement strand
CGTGCTCTGAAGGGCTGCATCTTCCACGTTCACGGCAAGGATGCCCGTATCGAGCGCGGTCTGGCTGACACCGACGGTCTGCTCGAGCCTCGTCCTGTTACCGAGTCCGCTGACCGCGTATGGAACTATGTTGCAGTCGGCTGCGGCAAGGACCTGCAGTGGTGGAAGGAATTCTTCTCTGTATGCCACATGATGGGCTACGACGGCGACGTTTCGCTCGAGATGGAGGACCTGACCATGACCGTTGATGCAGGTGTCAACACCTCGATCGACGCACTGCGTCAGACCATCAGCCAGTAATTTTACAGTTCGCCGTCTTTACGGCAATACTTCATCTGTTAAAACCCCGGTCTGCACTTGTTTGCAGACCGGGGTTTTTGATGAGGGATATGATTATATTGATATACATATTCCCAATTTTGATGGTATGTACACCAAACGATTGAAAGCATATAAACATATACGCATTTATTTGCTATCCATAAGCGGCCACTGTTCTTGAGGCAGATTACTTGGTTTGCTTACAGCGGTCAATCCCTTCTGCTCCTACAGTTTGTGGGCGGGAGAAGGTGAATGCGTTATGAAGGAAAAAGCATTTCGTCTTTTTATTTGTGTGGTCATCGTACTGCACATTTCCCTTATAAATGCGCGATGACCGCTCGGATGGGACCCGAACGGTCATCGACTTAATGATGATCTAAAAGGTGATTGATCGTGGAACAGTGTCCACCATTTCTATGTTTATTATACGCTCACGGCTCTGCCTTTGTCAAGGTAGAGCTTGGACTACTACAACAACCGCAGGATTAAGGCTAAACTAAAGGGCCTGCCGCCTGCAATTCACAGGAAGCAAGCCCTTTCGGCTGCTTGAACAATTTTTGTCTAACTTTTTGGGGTCACTTCAATCAGCTGTGCCTTTTCTTTGCTCTAATCGAGTGTTACAGACAATGAAAAATGCAAAAAGAAACGTCATTCTCCATTTTTCATCCTCAATTCTCAATTCAGAATCTTTTCCATCTCCGAGATCATTTCATCAAACAGCTTTGTTGCGTCCTCGATCGGCTTCGGGCTTGCCATATCGACGCCTGCGCCGCGCAGCAGCGTAATCGGGTCGGCAGAGCAGCCGCCGGACAGGAAGCCGAGGTAATCCTTCACCGCCGGTTCACCCTCGCGCAGGATGCGGCGCGACAGTGCGATTGCGGCGGCATAGCCGGTCGCGTACTGGTAAACGTAGTAATCGTAGTAGAAGTGCGGAATACGCGCCCATTCAAGCGAGATCTCCTCGTCTACGTTCATTTCCGGTCCGAAATACTGCTCGTTCAGCTTTTTGTACATCGCGCAGAGCGCTTCGGCGGTCGTGCCCTCGCCGCGCTGCGTCATCTCGTTGGCGGTCAGCTCGAACTCGGCGAACATGGTCTGGCGGTACAGCGTGCCGCGGAACTGCTCGAGGAAGTGGTTGATGAGGTACGCGCGCTCCTTCTTATCGGTCGTGACGGACAGCAGGTACTCCATCAGCAGCGCTTCGTTGCAGGTGGATGCAACCTCAGCAACAAAGATAACGTAATCCTGATACGCGGTCGGTTGGGTCTTGTTGGACAGGTACGAGTGGATGGAGTGGCCCATCTCATGCACGAGCGTGAACACATCGTCGAGCGTGCCCTTGAAGTTGAGCAGCACATACGGGTGTACGCGCGCACCTGCCGAGTACGCGCCCGAGCGCTTGCCCTCGTTCTCGTACACGTCGATCCAGCCGTTTGCAAAGCCTTCGCGGAGCAGATTCAGGTAGTCCTCGCCGAGCGGCGCGAGCGCCTTCAGTGCGATCTCCTTGGCCTCCTCGAATGTGAATTTCATTTCCACGCCGTCCACGACCGGCACATACAGGTCGTACATGTGCAGTTCGTCCACGCCGAGCAGCTTCTTTCTCAGCGCAACATAGCGGTACATGGGCGCAAACGAGCGGTGCACCGCGTCGATCAGGTTGCGGTAAATCTCGGTCGGCACTTCATTGCCGTCAAGGGCGGCATCCAGCGTCGAGGGGTACTTGCGGACATTCGCAAAGAACAGCAGCTGCTTGAGCTGAGCGGACAGCGTTGCCGCCGAGGTGTTGCGGAACTGGCCGTAAACCGAGTACAGCGAATCGAACGCGGACTTGCGGAGCACGCGGTCGTAGGACTGCATCAGCGGGATGAACGTGCCGTGCGTGACGGGGTGCTTATTGCCGTCCTTGTCCACCGCGTCCGGGAATTTGAGGTCGGCGTCGTTGAGCATGGAGTAAATGTCATCCGGGCTGGCGGCCATTTCGCCTGCAGCGGCGAGGATTGCCTCCTCCTTGTCGGACAGCACATGCTCTCGGCGGCGGCGAATGCGGTCGATATTCAGGCGGTACAGCTCCAGCTCGGGTGCTTCGGCGTACAGACGGTTCATGTCCTCATCGCTGATGGCGAGCAGCTCAGGGGTCTCAAACGCAGCGGCAGACTGAATTTCGACCGCGAAGCGCGTCGCCTGGCTGACCATCTCCTGATACGCGGCGACGCGGGTGTCCTCATCGCTGCGGCGCTGCGCGTAGTGTACGAGCGCGTCAAATGCAAGGCTGATTTCATCATCCAGACGGAAAAAAGACAGCAGAGCAGCGCCGCTTTCGGCCAGTCTGCCGCGGAATGCGGTGATGCGCGGAAGGAACTCTTTGGCCTTCGCTAACGCGGCACGCCAGTCATCGTCGGTCGCAAACAGATCCTGAATCGCCCATTTGTCCTTTTCGGGCACATCTGCGCGGGCGGGAATTTTATTGGTTTCCATGGAAATACTTCCTTTCCGGTAGAGTTTTCTCCTCTTATTATGATACTCCAACCGCGGGATTCATGCAAGCGATTTACCGCGATAAAATCAAACATCCCGCTTTCCTTGCAAAAAAGCGGGATGTTTGTTATTCTTCCTCCGGCAGCGAATTGCCGTAGGTTTCGAGTGCACGCTTGATATCATTCCATGCAAAACCGCGACGCTGGAGTGCCGCAACGGCTTTTTCGACCTCTTTTCGATCGGAAACGTCACCGCGCAGGCGTTTTTCGAGCAGAGCCAGCATTTGCGCCTCATCCGGAGAGAAGGTCTGCATAGCCGCTTCTGCGGTGTCGCGGTCTATGCCGCGGCGGGTCAGCTCCTGTCGGATGCGTGCCGCGCCGTAGCCCTTGCGCGTGTAGCTGCGCACAACGCTTTCCGCGAACAGCTCGTCATTGAGCATGCTGCGTTCGGTCAGCCACGCAAGCGCGTAATCGGCGGCTTCCTCATCGTGCCCCTTGGCAAGCAGCTTGTCGCGCAGCATTTTCGCACTCAGCGCCCGGTAAGACAGCTGTTTTGCCGCCATATCGAGGGCTGCGCGGTATTTATCCTCGCTCATTATTCTTCGTCGAGGTCGTCAAAATCGTCCGCGTCGATGGAGACCGCCTTGGAGGACGACGGACGCGGTGCCTTATCCGCAGGTTTTTCGGCCTTCTCGGTCGGCACAGCAGCGGAAGGACGTGCCGCATGGCTCTGCGCCAGCTTGCTGCGCTCCTCGGCAACCTTTTCCATGATCTGCTTCTGTACGTCATCCGCGATGTCCGGATGATCCTTGAAATACTGCTTGGCAGCATCGCGGCCCTGACCCAGACGGGTATCACCCATGGAGAACCACGCGCCGGATTTGTTGAGGATGCCGAATTCCACGCCGAGATCGACCAGCTCGCTCGTGCGGGAAATGCCTTCGCCGTACATAATATCGAACTCAGCCTGCTTGAACGGGGGAGCGACCTTGTTTTTTACAACCTTTACGCGGGTGTGGCTGCCGATCAGCTCGGTGCCGTTTTTCAGATGCTCCACGCGGCGGACCTCCATGCGGACAGACGCATAGAACTTGAGCGCACGGCCGCCGGTGGTGACCTCCGGATTGCCGTAAATGACGCCGACCTTCTCACGCAGCTGGTTGATAAAGATGGCTACGCACTGGCTCTTGGCGATCGAGCCGGCCAGCTTGCGCATCGCCTGACTCATCATGCGGGCATGCAGACCGACAAAGGAATCGCCCATTTCGCCTTCGATTTCGGCGCGCGGCGTCAGCGCGGCAACCGAGTCGATAACCACGATGTCGATCGCGCCCGAGCGCACAAGCGCTTCTGCAATGTCCAGACCCTGCTCGCCGGTGTCCGGCTGGGAGACCAGCAGGCTGTCAATGTCAACGCCGAGTGCCTTGGCGTAAACCGGGTCGAGCGCGTGCTCGGCGTCGATAAACGCAGCCGTGCCGCCCAGCTTCTGCGCCTCTGCAACGCTGTGCAGCGCAACCGTGGTCTTACCGGAGGATTCCGGTCCGTAGATCTCAATGATTCGGCCGCGCGGCAGACCGCCGATGCCGAGCGCGAGATCCAGACCGATCGAGCCGGTCGGGATGTGTTCGATATTCATGCCGGTGTTTTCGCCCAGACGCATAACCGAGCCTTTGCCGAACTGCTTTTCGATCTGACCGAGCGCAGCGGCAAGTGCTTTCTTCTTATCAGCCGCAGGAGCGACCGGTTCCAACTGCTTTTTGGTAGCCATGATAGCATTTCCTCCTGAAAAAGTTACAAATATGCAAGCCGCAGAGCGGCGGTGTATTCGGATTCGATACACCCATTATAACAGGGTGCCGATTTGAATGCAATGATTTTATCGAAAATTTGTTCGATAAAATTTGATATAAAAAATCCTGCCTGAAAAGGCAGGATTTTCAACGGGTCTTATTTACCCTGTGCGTCGATATACGCCTTCGCATGCTGCTTGAGCTTGTCGAAGGTTTCCTCGCTCAGCACATGCTCGATGCGACACGCATCCTCAGCGGCGGTCTCAGCGTCTACGCCGAGAGCGGTGAGGAACGCGGTGAGCACGGTGTGGCGCTCGTAAATGCTGGTGGCAATCTGCATGCCGGATTCGGTCAGTCCCAGCAGACCGTTCTGGTCGATGGAAACGTAACCGTTATCGCGCAGCAGGCCAACGGCACGGCTGATGCTCGGCTTGGAAAAGCCGGTGTAGTGCGCAACATCGATCGAGCGCACCTGTCCATTTTTCTGCGTCAGAACCAGGATGGCTTCCAGGTAGTTTTCCGCGCTTTCCTGAATTTTCAATGCACGGACCTCCTTTTTTAAGATACTCTTTTCTGTAGGGCAGCACATGGGTTGGTCCTGCCGCGAAATTCTGTAATAGTATATCTATTTTATCATGACTTGCGTGTTTTTGCAATCTGCGTTGAACAAATTTCAAGCGGAAACAGCGGTCTGTGTTACGGCTGATCGGGCGGGAGCGGATTTTCCGGTGTATTCTGCGGCTCGGGCTGCGGTGCGGGAGCCGGCTGCTCGAACGGCTGCGGCTCGGGCATTTTGCGGTCAATGCTGCGCAGGGTGCGGTGCATGCTGAACAGCATCATAATAAATTCATAGCCGAGCCGTGCAGCAATATTTCCGACGATAAACAGCAGGATCGCCCAGAAAAAGTGGAAAAACAGCAGAATAACGCTGTAAACAGCCAGCGCAGCGACCGTCATGCAGTACAGGATTTTCAGCAGACCCTCGGTGTATGCGTGCCGGAAATTGAGAAAATCATGCAGCTTTGCCGCTGCACCGTGGTAGTGATTCGGTTGGCGGACAAACAGCGTGTACAGCGCGATGCCGCCCGCAAGAATCAGTAAAAGTGCCAGAATCGGCAAAATCATTGAGAAAAGCGGTGTGTATGTATAGGTGTAAGCGTAATTCATGGTATGCACCTCTCCTTTGGAAATGAGTTGATACATTTTTAGTGTACCATATTCTGCGGGGTTGATAAAGGGAAAGTTGGATAATTGAGAATGGGAAATGGAGAATGGAGAATGCAGGTGAGGGGAAAATCGGTGTATTTATCAGGTGAGAATGGCGTTATCATTAAGAAACGGCGGCAATCGTGGAATCGCAGGGACCGGTCAGTGACCGCCCGCATACCGTTAAATATTACGTTCATTTTCCATTCGCTATCCTCTTCCAACGGATACATAGGTTGTTCTACGGGCGGCAAATCCGCCTCTCCATCCTCCGCAAAGAGGTAAACATAGGCATTTTTGCCGTCCCAGACCACCTTTTTGACGAAGGTGCGCAGCAGGCGGCGTTTTTCCTCCAGCGTGGCAGAATCCACCGCGCTGGCGAACGACTCGATCATTTCCTGATGGAAGGCGAACTCCTGATGCAGCATCCGGCTCTGTTCGGTGAGGGCTTCCAGTTCGGCAAGGCGCAGCTGCTGTGTCTCGCTCTCCTGATGGAGCGCGTCGATCTGCTCCATGACGTACTTCGCGGAGGTGTCGCTGGCAACGGACAGGGACTCCACCAGCCGCTTGAGGCGTTCTTCCGTCTCGGCGTGTTTCTCCCGGAGCAGCGCAAGCTCTGCATCGTAGCCCTCCTTGCTGCCGCTGATAACCTTCTTGGTCTGCGCCAGCAGCCGGGTAAGGGTCTCCTTGTCGGCGGACAGCTTGCGGATCTCCTCGATGATCTTGGCGTCCAGCGTGTTGCCGTTGCAGTTTTTCATAGAGCAGACCGTACCGTGGCTGCGCTCCTTGGTGGAGCACATGTAGGTGTAGATCAGCTCGTCGTCCGCATTCTTGCGGTTGGTCAGCTTCGGGCGCATATAGTCGCCGCATTCGCCGCAGCGCAGAAGCCCGGACAGCAGCGCCACGTTGCTGCGGGGTCTGCGGTAGCTCTTGGATTTGTTGACATCCAGCATGGCCTGCACCCGCACCCAATCGCTGCCCGCGATGATGCCGGGATGCTTGCCCACCGCCATGATCCATTCCTCCATGGGACGGATCTGGTTTGCCTTGCCGGGGCGCTGGAGGGTGCGGTTATAGGCCATGATGCCGTGCTCGCCATCGAACTCCGAGCGTTCGGCAAACAGGTCAACATTGTTTTCTTTCAGATACTGATACGCCGTCTCGTCGGCAATCATGTAAACCGGGTTCGTGAGAATGCCCCGGATGGCAAAGCGGGTGAACTGCTTGCCGCGCTTCGTGACGCAGCGATGCTCCCAAAGATACTGGTCGGTCTTGTTGAGAGAGCCGGTCTCCATGAACACCTCGAAGATCGTCTTGACCAGCTGGATTTCCTCCGGGATGGGTTTGAGCTTGCAGGCTTTCTTTACCTTGCCGTCCACCGTCACGCTGGACAGGCTTTCTGAGGCGTAGCCCGTAGGCGTTGTGCCGCCCAGCCAGCGTCCGGTCTTGGACAGCTCGTGCATGTTGTCACGGATGCGCTCGGCGATGGTCTCCCGCTCCAGCTGAGAGAACACCGACGCAATATACATCATCGCCCGGCCCATGGGGGAGGACGTGTCGAACTGCTCGCGGATGGAGATGAAGTCAATGTTCCGGTCGCCCAGGTCCTCGATGAGCTTTGCGAAGTCACCGATGTTGCGGCTGATCCGGTCGAAGCGGTAAACAACAATGGCCGCAAACGCGATCTTCTGCGAGTCCTTCATCATTTTCTTGAACTGCGGGCGCGCCAGATTGCCGCCGGAAAAGCCCTCATCCTCGTAGACCAGCACGTTTTCCGACGCATCCTCGCCAAAGTGCATGGCGATGTACTGGCGGCACAGCTCAATCTGGTTCTCGATGCTCTCGCCCTTGCCGGTGAATTTGGACTTGCGGGAGTAGATGACATATTGCTTCGGCGTATCTTTCGGTTTCATGGCGGCACCTCGCGTTATTCGTTAGGTTGGTAGATATATATATCGAATTGGAATCCATTTGAAAAGCTACCCAAGGGAAGAATCTGAAAATTTCTGCGGATAGACAGAGGTTTTTGCGCGCTGATCGTGCCAGTTCGGAGGGCATCACTCATGTGAATCGAGAAAATGATTGATGGAATGAGCGATGCGTGCTATTTAGAACATTATTGTTTTCGTCATCGACTGCATTCGTACAGTCGCGCCGCACGATTTTTGCGCTTCATTACTTGTCATACGTCAAGTTTGTTTTGCGTCACAGCTTGTCATATGACAAGCTGCATCATAAAAACCGCCGCCCCGAACGAAAAATCGGGACGGCGGTTTTGTTATGCAAGGCTTCGCAGATATTCTTCCACGTTCTGATACTGAATACCGTCTATCTCTTGGCTTCCCCCGCGATAGAGGACAAACTTCCCGGTGATCGGGCCGTAGCGGTGCTCGGTCTGGGCGCATTTTTGCTTGTCGATCAAATGGCGATACTGCTGCGGGACAGCTTCCTTGCTGTGCTTGATCTCGAAAATCCGGCAGGAGCCTACCTCCGGGTCAAACACCACCATGTCAAATTCGCCCACAGGGAATTGCAGGACAAATACCTGCTTCTTGGGGTTTGCCAGCTTGGTTTCCAGCAGGACGATGTCCTCCAGCATCCGCCCTTTGATCTCGGTCAGGATGCGCTGCTGCACAGCGGTGCGCTCTGCCAGAGACAGCGCGCTGAACGTCTCATCCAGCAGCAGACTGCGGATCAGCGCGTCCGCCTGCGCATAGCGGAGACCCGGCTGCGCGATCACCGTGCGGCTGGATTTCGTGCTGACATCCGGCAGGTGCAGCACATCGATCTCCCGCGTTAAGTCCAACAAGTCCAGATACTCCTTGATCTCCGCCGCGTGAACATCGTCCAGCGCCACGGTCTGCTCTGCCCTGTTGCGGATTTCCAGCAGCTTCCGCAGACTGTCGGTGACAAGCGCAAGGTCGATGCGGTCGAGGATGTCCGTCGGGTTCTTCCGATCCCGGCGCAGGTTGCTGGCGGAAATGCCGAGGTCGTGGGACTTCCAATCCTGCGCCAGCACCTCCAGCGTGAAGCGGTGGTTGATGTCCTCCACCACCCGGTTGATGGCGCTGGTCAGCTCATTCTTGTCGTACAAATCCCGCAAATGACGGAAATGCCCCTCATACTGATAGCAGCGCAGAGAGTGTTGGATGTTGCGGGCAATGGCGGTGTCCACGTATTCGTCGGTACTTTCCTTGCTGGCAAACGTGGAGGTCTCGTTGTAGTGAACACCGCCGAGACTCATGGTGCCGCCGTAGCGGATATACTCGTCGATGCCGTGGATGCCGAGGACGGATTCAAACTCTCGGTAAGGGATGAATGTGGTGTGCAGCAGGATGCAGCGGTCGTAAAGCTGCTCGTCCTCTGTAAAGAGGAAGCCCAGCGAGTCCGTGCCGGAGAGCACGATCTTCATGCCGCAGGCTGCAAACACGTCAGAAAACAGCGCCGCGCCCTCGATGAAATCCTCCATCAGCGTCACTTCATCGAGAAACACATAGCGGAAGCCTTGTGCTTCCAGTGCCTTGAGGTCACGGTTCACGTCTGCCAGCGAGTCTTTTGCGGTAATCTGAATGAACGCTGACTTGGCAAGCTCCGTGTCGCTCATCTCCGCAAAAATCTGCCGGATCATGGTGGTTTTACCCGTCCGGCGCAGGCCGTAGAGAATGAACACCTTGTCCTGCGGCTCGCCGCAGACAAAGTCGTGCAGTTGCCGGAAGCACTCGCGCCTGCGATAGCCGCGAACAGATGCCGCAAAGGAACGCAGCGTCTCGCCGGTGCGGACATTGGTAGTAAACGCAGCAGGGTTCGTAGATTTCGCCTTGGGCAGCTGCTTTTTCAGCGCTTTCAGCTCCTGTTCTAGCGCCTTCCGCCGCTCGATCTGAGCACGGAAATTCTCCAATTCGTCAGCAGGAATATACTTCTCCCGCCGCTTCTTGTTCTCTGTCCAACGGTGGTAAAAGTACTCCTTACCATTGATGGTTTTCTTCGTGACAGAGCCAGCGGGCAAAGCAGAAATCTGCTGTTCCAACTCCGCCACGCGGGTTTGCATCTCAGATAAGTCCATAGCGCACCTCCTGTGAGATACTATTCTATGTAGAATTATACCCCATTATACCCTTGAAATCAAGGGTATAATGGGGCGCGACTTAATTGACACCCCCAAGAGGTTTTGTAAGCTCAATCAAAAGACCAGTTCTCAATATTAAAGATCGTTCAGCGGATGCCATTTTTATTCCGATGTCATTTCATCAGGTGAAAATCAAGCTCAATTCTTAGTTCGGAATTTTCTGAGAATACAAAGCAACCTCTGTTATAATCAAACTTCGGATTTAATTTATGTATCAGCCGATGATGGTTGGGGCAAAGAATGATTATATTTGAAGAATCGTTATTTTGGAATCCGAAAAATAAGCAATATGATGCGCTTCGGAAATATCTGCATTAAATTCACGAAAAGCGTTCTCCCCACACAACTGGCAGCAGCCACCATAAAGCCGCTTTATAGTCATCCAGCAAATTCTCAAGCGGTACCTCAAACAGCTCCGCCAGCTTCTCCATATGCTCCTTCGGATAAAAGTCCCGCCCTGCCTATTCGTAATGGATGTAGGTACTGCGGTCAATACCCGTATAGTCCGCCGCGTCACGCTGGCGAAGTCCTTTTTGATAACGATACCACCGCAGTTTGTCCGCAATTTCCGTGATCTCGGATGCGTCCGAAAACCGCAGATTGAACTTCTCGGCATCCAAAAACTTATGTGGAAGGACGACCGGAAACTTGAGAATTTGAAGCGGCGCAACTTTTAACGTACCTGCAACATTCGCAGCCAATACATAGCTGCGGACTTTCAGGCGGCAGAACATAGACCATTTTGCCCCAAAAGGTTCATGGTTTTTCACCTCAACCGCCGATTGTTCCGCTGCGATAGTATAGCATTCTCTATTCTCAATTTTTCATTTCAAACCGCCTACGACCATTGCAAATTCCATCAAAATGTTGTACTCTTGATGTACCACCGAACAGGAGAGATACCATGAAAATTTTGCACACTACACCCGCGCAGGACGGGTTTTATATGCCTGCGGAGTTTGCACCGCATGAGGGCTGCCTGATGATCTGGCCGGAACGCGCCGACAGCTGGCAGTACGGCGCCTATGCGGCCCGGAAAGCCTTTTTGCGTGTGATCGAGACGATTTCCGAAAGCGAAAGCATGACCGTGCTCTGCTCGGAAGGGCAGTATGACAACGCGCGTGCGCAGCTGCCCGACCGCGTTCGTCTGGTCGTGATGGAGACTGACGATGCGTGGGCGCGTGACGTTGGCCCGACCTTTGTTATCAACGGCAGGGGAGAGCGCCGCGGCATCGACTGGGGTTTCAACGCGTGGGGCGGCGATGTGGACGGCCTGTATCCCTCGTGGGAGAAGGACAACCGCGTGGCGCGCAAGTTCTGCGACCTGGTCAGCAACGACGTATACGATAAACGCGATTTCATTTGCGAGGGTGGCTCCATCCACTCGGACGGCGAGGGCACCGCACTCGTCACAGAAGCCTGCCTGCTGAGCGCGGGACGCAATCCCGATCTCACAAAGACTCAAATTGAGCAGGTTTTGTGCGATTATCTGGGCGTTTCCAAGGTGATCTGGCTGCCGCGCGGTATTTACAACGACGAGACCAACGAGCACGTTGACAACGTATGCGCTTTCACGGCTCCGGGCGAGGTTGTGCTCGCGTGGACGGACGACGAGACCGACCCGCAGTATGCGCTCTCCAAGGCCAGTCTGGATGCACTGGAAGCTGCGACCGATGCCAAGGGCCGCAGGATCAAGGTGCACAAGCTGCCGCTGCCCAAGCCGGTGACTATCACCGCGGAGGAGTGCGACGGCCTTGACCTGTGCGACGGCGAGCCGACCCGTACCCCGGGAGAGCGTCTGGCGGCAAGCTACGTCAACTTCTACATTGCGAACGAGGCTGTTGTCATGCCCGCCTTCGGTGACCCGATGGATGAAAAGGCGCAGGCTATCCTGCAGGAGCTTTTCCCGACCCGCAAGGTAGTTGCGATTGCTGCCCGCGATATTCTGATCGGCGGCGGCAATATTCACTGTGTGACCCAGCAAATCCCGAAAATCTAACAGAAAGGACGAACCAAGCGGTTCGTCCTTTATTTTGCTGTTTTTACTTGAGCAGGCCGTTATCGGTGAAATAGTCGATCTTCATCGCGTGACGGACTCGATCGAGCGTGCCCTGAGCGGTCTCAGCGGCGATTTCGCTGCCCTTCTTGAGAATCTCGTAGACTTCGGGCAGGCGACCCTCCCACTGTGCACGGCGCTCGCGCATGGGCGACAGCAGAGACTGCATGACGTTGTTCAGGAACTTCTTTACCTTCACATCGCCGAGTCCGCCGCGCTGGTAGTGCGCTTTCAGCTCGTCAAGGTTCTGGTAGTCCGGCAGGAATTCTGCGAAGTGCTCCGGCTGGCAGAACGCATCCAGATAGGTGAACACGGTATTGCCCTCCAGCTTGCCGGGATCCTGCACGCGGATATGGTTCGGATCGGTGTACATGGACATGATCTTCTCACGAACGACCTCCTCCGGATCCGCAAGGTAGATGCAGTTGCCGAGCGACTTGCTCATCTTCGACTTGCCGTCTGTGCCGGGCAGACGCATGCAGGCGTTGTTGGACGGAAGAACAATCTGCGGCATCGTCAGCGTTTCGCCGTAAACCGTGTTGAACTTGTGCACGATTTCGCGGCACTGCTCGAGCATCGGCTCCTGGTCCTCGCCGACCGGAACAGCCGTAGCGTTGAATGCGGTGATGTCCGCCGCCTGACTGATCGGATAGCAGAAAAAACCGACCGGAATGCTGGCTTCAAAGTTGCGCATCTGAATCTCTGCCTTAACGGTAGGGTTGCGCTGTACACGGGACACGGTGACAAGGTTCATGTAGTAGAACGTCAGCTCGGTCAGCTGCGGCACCATGGACTGGATGAAGATATTCGCCTTTTCCGGGTCAATGCCGACCGCAAGATAGTCCAGCGCGACCTTCATAATATTCTGGCGCACGCGCTCCGGATGCTCGGCGTTGTCGGTCAGCGCCTGCGCGTCCGCAATCATGATGTAAATTTCGTCATATTTTCCGGAATTCTGCAGCTTCACGCGCTCGGCCAGTGAGCCGACGTAGTGGCCGACATGCAGGTTGCCGGTCGGGCGGTCGCCCGTAAGAATGATCTGTTTCATATCGTAAACGCTCCTTAAAATTCGTTTTTCAGACAGGTTTTCCAGTTTTCGGGCAGTTCCACGTTGGAGGAGATCCACATGGCGAACATGCCGTTGAGCATCGTCCAGTAGCGCAGAAGCCGCCATCGTGTCTCATCCAGCGGAATGCCTTGCTTTTCTGCGATAGCAACAGCCACACGGCGGAAAACGGAAAACGGCGGGTAGTTGCCCTCGATCGGCTCAAGCGAGAACGTCAGCTTCTGGGACGCATTGCGGAAATACGCGCTGAAATACGTCGGGTTGCGCATGTAAAAATCCAGATAGGCGGTGCCGAGCTGCTCCATGGTCTGCGGCAGGCTTTCGTCCAGACCGCTGAGCGTCAGCTCGAGTGTGCGCGTCAGCTCCTGCATGACATAGGCACGGCAGGCGTCGATCAGGCGCTCCTTGCTGTCAAAATGGCGGTAGATGGCGTTGTGGCTCACGCCGCACTGCGTTGCCAGCCGCCGGAGAGAAAGATTTTCGAGGCCGTCCTGCGAGATCAGCGTGACCGCTTCCTCTAGCAGCTTGCTTTTCAGATTTCCGTGATGATACTGATCGGCCATTTCCTCACCTCGTTGTTTGTTGTGATGGGTTTATTATAGTCCTTGATGTTGTCGGTGTCAACATTAAAATGTCACAACGATAACCAATTGCATTTGCGAAAAATGCGTATAAAATGACGAATTACATTATCAGAGTGAGAATTTATCGTTGCAGTGCAAAACAGGATGTTGATGATGTGCACACTGTTTTGCAGCAAAAAACACCGATACTCTCCGGAAAAACGGAGAATATCGGTGTTTGCAGCTACGGTTTAGTAGATTACGACAGTCGAGCCGATCGGTATGTTGTTGTAAATCCAGTTGATGTCGTTGTGCTTCATGCGTACACAGCCGTGCGAAACCGGATAGCCGCTGCTGAAGTCATATTCGGTGCTGGTGCCGGGATAGCACAGGCGGGAGTGGAACGCGTAGCCGGTGCCCGGGTAGAAGCCTACAACCGGACGAACCGTGTAAGTACCGGTGGTCCAGCCTGCCTTCAGCTTGTAGCTGACGGTGGTTACGCCGACCGGAGTCGGGGTGGAGGCAGCGCCGGTGCCGACGATAAAGCTCTTGGTTAGCTTCCAGTTGCCCTTAGAGCCGGTGAATACGTTTACATGCTGATAGGCGCGGTTGATCCAGACCAGATAATTGGTGTTGCTGGAGTAGCCCTTGGCGTTGATCCAGACCTCCTTGGTGGTCTTGGAGTAATCGTTGTTGGCCGCGTAGGACGTGGTGTAGTTGCCGCGGTAAACCGAAGATACCTGCTTGAGGATAGCGGCAGCATCGCGCTGTGCATACCACTCGGCAGAGTAATTCTCGATCGGAACGGTCTTCTGGGCGTAAACCTGCTCGGTTTCGCCGGTGGACGGGTTGTTGTAGAGCAGCTTGAAGCCAATCGCCGTGCTGGTCTTCATATTCTTGGTGAAGGTGAAAGTGCTGGTGTGGCTGGAGGTCTTGTCGTTGGTCAGCTCGAAGCTGTTGTTCGTGCAGCCCTTGATCGCGGAGCCGTCCTGATACCAGATTGCAGTGCAGGTAACGCCTTCCTTTACACCGGAGAAGCTGACCTTGGCAGTCAGCGAGCCGCCGGCCTTAACCTTATCCGGAACGGTCATCGTGATCTGAACGCCATCCAGACCGGGATCGATGTTGTCGATCGTGTGGTCGGCCTTAGCCGTTACCGTGCAGCCGACCATGCGGGTGTCTACGGTGCCGATCTTGCCGGTGCCGTCAACCGTGGTGTTCTTGCCGGCCAGAACCATCGTGCCGACCGTGCCGGACAGCGTGATGCGGTTGCCGGAGCCGCGCAGTACGGAAACGGTATCTGCGTCGCCCTTGAGCAGGATGGTGTTGTTGCTGCCGGTAATGGTGATGGCATCCGAGGTCATGCCTTCGAGCACGATCGTGCGGCCGGAAGCGGTGATCTCGATGTTGGAGACTGCGCCGCTGTAGCCAACGGAGCCGCCCTTGCCCGCGATAATGAGCGTGTTTACGGACGAAGTGTTGTCCATCTTCACATCAGCCGTGCCTGCCGGATCAACAGCAAGCGTAGAGATGCTGGTCTGCTTGGTGCCGTTCAGTACAGCGCGCTCCTCGCCCTTGAGGACGATGCGGTGCGAGCTGCTGACGGAATCGAGCGAAATTTCATTCGTGGGAGCGGCAAAGATCCAGTCGCCGTCTGCGACAGCACCGGTCAGAGCGATGCTCGGATTGGTGAGTACGGTGCCGCCGGCCAGCTCGGTCGGTGAGCTGTCTGCGTTGGTGGCAGCTGCAATGCGCACGATCATGGTGACGAACTGTGCACGGGTCAGCTTGTTCGACGGAGACAGCTTGGCAGCAGAAGTACCGTTTACAACGCCCTGGCCGATCAGAGCGGCAGCTGCCTGCTTCTGCTCGGTGGTCATGGAGGAGGTATCGGTGAAGCTGCTCAGCTCATCGGCAGCGGTCTCTGCGCGGTCGTACGCGAACGCACGAGCCATCAGCACGAAAGCCTCGGCACGGGTAGCTGCAGTGTCAAAGCTGCGGTTGTCGTTTGCGGTAATCAGGCCGAGGTGGATGGCCTTGCCCAGATCCTCGCTGTACCATGCGGACTGCTGGCTGGCAGCCAGACCGGATACACTATCGGCCTGCGTTGCGCCAAGCGCACGGTTGAGGATAACGATAGCCTCGGAACGCTTGACCGAGTTGTTTGGCATAATTTTGCCGTTGATGCCCTTCAGAAGACCCAGCTCAACACCCTTGCGCAGCGAAGCGGCAGCCCAGTGACCGTCGATATCCGGGAAATCCGTGGTCGCCGGATCGGAAGGTGTGGTCGGGTCAGTCGGAGTCGTGGGTTCGGTGGGAGTGGTCGGAGTCGTCGGCTTGGTGGTCGTCGGAACGGCGGTCTGCTCCAGTGCAAACGGGAGCGGATCGAGCATCAGATACTGCGGCATGTACTTGGACGCACCGGCACGCAGCGGATCGGAATCGCCGCCGATCACCAGCTTGCTGTCGGAGAAGCTGTCGTCCACCAGCATGCGGAAGGTGGTGGTGCCCCAGTGGAAGGTGAGCCACTGCGCCTTGTCAGCGTCGTTCTTGCTGTCCGCAAGGTATGCCTTTACCTTGTTGTGGGCCTCGGTCAGCTTGGTCTTGCCGGAGTCGGTCAGGTCGATCTCAACGGCTTCTGCGCCGTTCTCGGTGGTTGCCTTGGCAGAGGCAAAATCTGCACGGTCGAACTGCCACTCCTCGTTCAGAAAGTCGGTCACACTGCACAGACGGCGGTCGCCCAGACGAGCGGCCCAGTAAGCGGCAGTGTTGCCGGTAGCTGTTTTCGGAATGGAAACGGTGATCACATCGCCGGAAACGGCGGCAGACGCGCCGGTCAGACCCTCAAGCTGCATACGCTGCGAGATGATCTTCTGCGCTGCTGCCAGATCGGTCTGGAGAGCAGTGCTGTCGTACGCGCTGCCGGTGATCGGCTTGAGTGCAAACATCAGCGCGTTTGCAGCCGTGGTTGTCGCCGAATCATTTACGGCAAAAGCAGTGGTGAACAGCATCATGGCGGCCAGCAGACCGCTGAAAATGCGTTTTGTCAACTTCAAAATACTATCCCCTTTTTGACAGTTGCAGAATGCGGACATTCTGCCTTACCTTATTATCATTACCTATATTTTACGTTCCTGACCATAGCTTGTCAAGACGAGTAAGGTTTCAGTTCCGAAACATTTCGCTGTCCGCTGGGGACGGCGTACCCACGCCGAGAGGGCAAGAGGGGAGACACCTGCGGTTTCTACCCTCTTGACTCCCGTTTCCCTTGGGAGAGCACGGCGAAAATCGGAGAACTGAGACTCGCCAGGGGGAACGGCTGTACTGCTCAGCTTCCGTAGGGGCGGACCAATGTGTCCGCCCATTTCTCCACCTTCATCGCTCAAGCTGTATTCGTACTGCTACACAGGCGGTTCAATTTCCGCAGGCGCAACATAACAGTGTTGCGCAACTCGTTTGCACGTTGTTGTGCATGGCACCTGCGGATTTCATCCGTTGCAGAATCTATCTTGTAAGGCGGGATGACCTCATCCCGCCGTATGTAAATGGCAGCAAATCGTAAAAAACGGCGGGGTGAGGTCACCCCGTCCTACAATATAACGCGTTAAAGACTTGTGCGGTACTGTCATCCCCCAGGGGACTCTCTCTTACCCTTTGGGCAATTCACCTTGTGCCGCACCCTGCGTAGATTTAACCATATGTGTAGCAGTAAGCTGTCTGTGAAATGCGAAAAGGCGGAGAAAGACACGCTGCGGTAACCCGACTGCCGTTCCCCATTTTGCAGCGGTCGCCGGTCTCTGGTCTGCGCCAGACTAAGAAACAAAAGGAAGTGGGCGTTAAGAGGGTAGAAACCATTGGTGTCTACCCTCTTGCCCCGCCGCGGGGCGCGGCGACGTTCCCGCCGTCCGCAGGCGGCGAATCCCAATACTGGGAACAGCCATCCACGCTTTACAATCTGAATACAGCATGTTATACTATAAAATAAGCATAAAAACGACCCTTTTTCAAAGGAGGAAATCACCCATGCTTTGCAAAAACTGCGGCAAGGAGCTGCCGATCGCCGGAAAATTCTGCCCCTTCTGCGGCGCAGCTGTCGAGCAGACCGGTGTCAACGACGAAACAGCTGTATTTACCACCCTGCCGGATGATATGAAGGACCCTGTTGAGACCGGTCCGATTGACACCAGCGCGTTTGACGCGGCTATGCGGAACGAAAAGCAGCAGCTTCCGGTGGACGACACGGCTGCCGATCCGCTGGCAGACACCAATCCCAATATTCCGAATCCGAGCATTCCCACGCAGGCTGCCATGCGTCCGATCGACACGCCGCCGGTCCGCCGTACTGCGGGCACGCCCGAGCGCCGCACGACCTACTACAACGGTGAGGCCGATCCGAAGGACCGCGTTTACAAAAAGCCGTCCAAGGGAAAACGCGGCCTGATCATTGCGCTGGTGGTCATCATCGTGGCGGCTTTGATTGGCGGCGGTGTGTGGTATTTTACAAATTCACACAAGACCGATGAAAACCTCGTCATGGCCGAAAAGTATATGGATCGCGGTGACTTCGACAAGGCGCTCGAGTATTACCAGAAGGCGCAGGCGGAAGCCAAGGATCCGGCGGCTCTGGATGCGACCATTCAGCTGATCAAGGACTATCAGTCTGCCGAGGATTACGTCAATAACGGCCAGTACACCGAGGCCATTGCGGCGCTCAAGCAGCTGCAGAACCGTGTCACCGACCCGGATTCCGCGATGTACAAGGCCATCGAGGATTTGCTCGATAAGGCGCAGTCTGCCCAGTCGGACGATCAGTTCAACTCCGATCTGGACGAGGCACAGAGCTATCTGGACGATAAAAAGTACGATGCCGCCAGCGGCAAACTGGATTCTCTGGCAAATGATGATTCGCTGACCGATGACCAGAAAAAGCAGGTCAAGGAGCTGCAGAAGCAGCTTTCCGATGCACAGCAGCAGGAAAAGCAGCAGGAAGAGAGCAGCCAGAAAAAGGCCGAGCAGCGCGATGCGTTCAGCAAAAAGATGGATGAGCTGGAAAGTGACGATCTGAAAATTTCGTCGGCAGAGAATCAGGAGGATGAGCTGGCCATGACCGCAAGCTCGTTCGAGCAATGGGATAACCTGTTGAGTGAGATGTACGACTACCTTGCGACCGTGCTCAACGCCGATCAGTACGCTTCCGAGGAGGCAAGCTACAAGCAGTGGGTGCAGGAGCGGGATTCCGGTGCGGAAAATGCCGCAAAGGAGACCGAGGATGACACCGCAAAGCAGCTTGCATCCTACAGCTTTAAGCAGAGCTACACCAAAACACACTGCTATAAGCTGCTCGATCTGATGAACTGAACACAGGAATAACGAAAAAGGACGCATCAGGCGTCCTTTTTGTTTGCCGCAAACGAGAAACAAGGGTGCAAAAAAGCGCCGCTTTCTTGCGAAAACGACGCTTTGCGTATCCTTGATTATAAAAAACGAATTGCTTACTCTGCGGTGTACGGCAGAAGAGCAATGTGACGTGCACGCTTGATAGCCTCGGTCAGCTGACGCTGATGAGCAGCGCAGGTACCGGTCATGCGGCGGGGCAGGATCTTGCCGCGCTCGGACATGTACTTCTTCAGCTTGCCGGCATCTTTATAGTCAACGTGTGCAACCTTATCTACGCAGAATGCGCATACCTTGCGACGGCGACGGCCGCGCTGCGGGCGCTCTGCACGCTCCGGACGGGGAGTAAATTCCTTCTTGGTTTCTTCCATGATCACGTAACCTCCTTCAGTTTAGAATGGGACATCGCCGTCGTCATCAGCAAGCTCCTGAAAATCCGAATCTCCTGCGGGGAGATCGAAAGCCGGAGCAACCTGGGACGCGGCAGGCTCGGGCCGCATCTGCGATCCGTTGTCATAGCCGCCAAAACCGCCCTGATTGCCTGCATTGTAGGCATCGCGGGATTTCTTCGTTTCACCGAAGGAAACCTCGTCGCAATTTACTTCGATTGCAGTGCGGTTGTTGCCGTTCTGGTCCTGCCAGCGGCGGGACTGGATACGGCCGACTACGATTGCCATAGAACCCTTCGTGAACCACTGTGCAACGAACTCTGCCTGACGGCCCCATGCGACACAGTCGATGAAGTCGGTCTGGCGTTCGCCGTTCTGATCCTTGCGACCACGGTCGATCGCAAGCGAGAACGAGCACACAGCCATGTTGGACTGGGTATGGCGCAATTCGGGATCGCGGGTCAAACGACCCATCAGAATCGCCTTATTGAGCATTGGTGTTCACCGCCTTAGTCGTCCAGGCAGACGATGATGGAACGCATGATGCCGTCCGTGATCTTGTAGATACGGTCCAGCTCAGCCGGGAAATCGGGCTTGGACTCAAAACGAACCAGCGTGTAAACGCCCTCCGTCTGATCCTCGATCGGGTACGCCAGACGGCGCTTGCCCCAGTCCTCGACCTCTACGTTCGTGCCGTTCGCCTCAACGAGAGACTTGAACTTGTCCACAACAGCGGTAGCCGCTGCCTCTTCCAGCTTGGGGTTAACGATGAAGATAGTCTCGTACTTGCCAGAAATCTTTGCCATATTCTTAGCACCTCCTTTTGGACTTTTGGCCCACATCCTTTGATGTGAGCAAGGATACTATACCATTATAACGGATACACGGAGAATGTCAAGAAAAATTTCAAAAAAATATTGACGAACTTTCAAAAGCATGATATACTGAGAACACTGTGAACGAGAAAAGACTCGTTCCGGCAGCAAATAGTTGCTTGTGTGGCTCAGTTGGTAGAGCAGCGCATTCGTAATGCGCAGGTCGCCGGTTCGAGTCCGGCCACAAGCTCCAGAATGTGTTGATGAAAGATGCAGCACCGAAAACACCGCACGAAAGTGCGGTGTTTTTTGCATATTTAACGCCGTTTCATGCAGGAAAAAGTTCGAAAAAACGCTTTTTCCGGAAAATCAGTTTTTCCACGCGAGAGGCGACATTTCAGAGATGCAGCGGAACTCTTTTATGGACTGGTGTGACTCGAACACCAAGGCTTAAAAACAAAGAAAACCAGCAGCCGCTGTATCACCCGTCCCTCTTCTGGCGTGTGAGGCAGCGGCTTTTCCTATCAGATGGGAGTCGGACACATAATCTGAAGTGGGCTCTATAACCTAATTGAAAAGAAAACGTTATACTTGATATGGACTTTTCCTGCTGAGTCGGTTACCATATTAAGTGTTCCGTGCGGCAGGTTCAGCTTTGTCCCGCAAGGATCGATGAAAGGAAAGGCAAAATCAATTATGAAACTGAAAAGAAATTCCCTGACCACGCTTCTGGTGGTCAGCTTCCTCCTCATGGCACTCTCAGGCTGCGGGCAACAAGCCGAGCCGGATTCAGCGCAGCCGCCGCTGGAAACCGTAACGTACTCCAATCTGACGGACGCGGACTCGCGCAAGCTGCTCACCGAAGCGCTTGCAGATGCCAATGTGGATGAGACCCGAACGAAGCTGCTGCTGGACCGCGTGGATCAGTTCAATGCCAGCGTCAAGAGCGAATGGCTGACAGGCGGGTTTGAGAGCGCCGCTACCACCGAGACCAGATATGACCCCTATGAGATGCAAGATCTGTGGACGAAGAAGAACGGCGGCTTCCCCGGCTATAACTGCCGGATCACGGCCTTCAGTCTGTTCGGTGAGTTCGTCACCGCCGGAGTAGATCAGCCGGAAACGCAGGGCGAGAACTCCCTCTTTATGGATCTTGAAACGCTGGCCGCAGATCCCGCCGTTCTCTGCGGGGACAGCACGTCCAAGTTCTGCGCATTGTTTGCACCGGTAACTGCCGCAGACACCACAGAGGTGGCGGATCAGGTCAAAGCGCTTCAGGCGGGCTGGTCGGAGCGCGGGATTTCCTTTGAAGACAGCTCTGCCCGTCTGATCTCCGTTGTCCTCCATGACCGATTTTCGGATACGGACAATACGCTGTTCATCGGGCACGTGGGCGTATTACTGCCGGCAGAGGACGGAAGTCTGTATTTCATTGAAAAGGTCGCCTTTCAGGAGCCGTACCGCCTGGTAAAGATTCAGAACAGAACCGAACTGAGCGATTATCTGATGGAAAAATACGATACTGCATGGGGACAGGATACGACACGTTCCTTCATCATGGAAAATGATGAACTTATGGATGGATACCGCCCAAACCCGTTGGACAGCGCGTCATAAGCAGCACATAGGGCAGGAAGCCTGCTTCTTCGGAAACAGACTTCCTGCTTCCTTTTATACCCCCACGTAGCCCCCTGTCGCGCCCTGTGTGGCCGATAAAGCAGACACTGCGGATACGGACACCCCCTGAGCAGAAAGCGCCGTGTAAGTTCGCAAACGCCGAAGTAAAAAACAAATCACACATGGAGAAAGCCGCCCTGGGCATCTGAGATCATCAGATGCCCAGGGCGGCTTTTTGCGTTTCATCAGAAAGGAGGCACACATTATGGCAAGCGAGCTCAGAAATCGCTTCACAGACACAGAAATGCAGATCGCCAAAGAAACGCCGGAGCTGCTCTCCCACCTCGGCTATCAGGTCAAGCGCGTGGGACGCTTCCATACTACCGCGGAGATGGACAGTCTGCGGATCAAGGACCGGCACACCTGGTTCCGCTACTCTCAAGGCATCGACGGCGATGCGATCACATTCCTGCAGCAGTTCTGCGATAAAACTTTTCTGGAGGCAGTAGAGTACCTGCTGACCTTTCAAGGCAAGGCCAGAGACGCTCCTGTCAAAACAAAACCAGTCACCAAGCAGGACGAGCCGCTAAAAGAGTTTGCATTGCCACCGCGCAATGCAGATGACCGCCGCGTATTCGCTTACCTTTGCAAGCGCGGCATTGCTGCACAGGTGATCCGTCAGTTTATGAACAGCGGATCGCTGTATGAGGATGCAGTCCATCACAACTGCGTTTTTGTTGGCAGGGATCACACCGGACAAGCCAGATATGCAGGACTGCGCGGCACCTATGACCGTGACGGGAAAGGGTTTCGTGGAGATGTATCCGGCAGTGACAAAAACATCGGCTTCGCTATCCCTTGTGATCCTATCTTCGGAACAATCCCCAGATCAAGCGGATCGTTCTTTGTTTGGATATGGATACACCGGGACAAGAAACGGCGGAACAGCTCCGAAAAAAATACGCGGAAATGGGATATGAGATATCACAGGAGAAACCCCGCATCGGGAAGGACTGGAACGAGTACCTGCAAAAAAAGGAAAGCGCTGGAAAGGGGGCGATGAACTAAGTAACATCAACTGCGATCCCAGCATCTCTATACCCAAAAATTTTAAGGAGGAATTCAGCACTTGAACAAAAATCATACACTTTCGCGCCGAGCTATTGCCACGCTGACGGCAGAAAAACTGGACATCCTGCGTCAGATCTTCTGGGATATGAACGCCATCTCTTATTGGGTGGAAACCGTCTCCGGTGATGAAGATGAAAGCGATACCGTTATCCTGCACATCACTGTCACAGTCAAGGATCATCTGCAAATGGCGGACGAGTATCGGTTCAACACCGAGCAGCGCAAGCTGTTGGAGGAACTGATGCAGCCGGAGTATCAGGAGCTGTTCATGGCGCTGACCGGCAGTTATCAGGATATCGACCTGTCTCCGGAGGAGATCCAGGAGATCATCAATAAGCTCCCCACCGATCTCAGCGAGGAGCGCAAGCAGGTGGTATTGACTGCGTATCAGCTCTTGGGAAAGGTAAACTACTTCTGGGGAGGAAAGAGCCTTGTGCTTGGATGGGACTCTCGCTGGGGAACGCCTATGAAGGTGACAGCCGCAGGCAGCTCTAGCAGCGGTACCGTGCGTCCGTTCGGCTTAGATTGTTCGGGGTTTGTCGATTGGGTATTCTACAACCAGAGCGGAGGGCAGTACATCATCGGCCATGGTGGAGGGGCGTCTGCCCAGCACAGCTACTGCACACCGATCCGCTGGAACGATGCCAAGCCGGGCGACCTCGTCTTTTATCCTGGCGACAGTCATGTGGGGATCGTCTGCGGCTTCGACAGCAGCGGAAATATCCTCATCATCCACTGCGCCAGCGGCTCCGATAATGTGGTGGTGACTGGAAAGATCGGCTTTACTATGATCGGTAGACCGAGATATTTTACGGAATGAGAACTATGCTCGCAGCAAAGCAGATATGGTAAAGGTGCGTCAGTTCTGCATGGCAGACATCTACAAGGTCACAGAGATATCATTCGCATGGTAATCCGAATCGTATCCAAACGGTAGCCTAAATGCCGCACAAGCAGCTATACAATGTAGACCTTGCCATTTTGAGGCGCCTGTTTGGATAAAACTGTCACACCTTCAAAATAAAGTGGCTTTTATGAAAGTCAAGCAGGCCCTCATCCCGCATTTTGCCAAGTTCCATGGACAGTCCGCTGCGCTCCACGCCGAGATAATCCGCAAGCTGCTGACGAGAGAACGGAATGTCGAACTCATAGCTGTCCCGGCGCTGCGACTCTGCGGAAAAATAGGACAGCAGCTTTGCGCGCGTCGTGCGCTGGCCCATGTGGGTGAGCTTTTCGTTGAGCCGCAGGTTCTTCTCCGCCAGCTCGCTCAGCAGGTTGAGAATGATTCGGTTATGATGGGAGCAGGCGGAGGGGCACATGCTCAAAACGCGCTTTATATGCAAAAACATCACCGTCACCGCGCTCTCCGCTTCTACGCTCACATTGAGAACCGCTCCCGGCGCGCAGGCGAACACCTCTGCGAAGGTCTGCCCCGGTCCGGACTTGGAGAGAATGTTGCGGTTCCCCCAGATGTCCTCCTGCACAATAAGGGCGCTGCCTGCCAGTACAAGCCCCACTTCATCCACTGCGTCTCCGGCGCGGAGCAGGCGGGAGCCTTTGGGAAAGACATCGATTCTCGCACCAAGGCAGGAGAGCATGGCGGCAAGTTCCTCGTCGGAAATGCCGGAGAAAAGCGCCGCCGTATGGAGCACCGGGAAAAATTCTTTCATAAATAATCCTCTTTCGTTGAAAATTCAACCGACTTGCTGATTTGATTTTAGTATAATCAAGCCACAAAAGCAAGGAGGCATTGCAATGAAACGACGGATCATCGAGATCGACGAAAATAAATGCAACGGCTGCGGCGCCTGCGCTGCCGCCTGCCACGAGGGCGCCATCGCCATGGTGAACGGCAAGGCGCGGCTGATGCGAGACGATTACTGCGACGGCTTGGGTGACTGTCTGCCCACCTGCCCAACCGGGGCCATCACCTTTGTAGAGCGAGAGGCGGCGGCCTATGACGAGCAGGCCGTCATGGAAAATAAGCAGCGGAAAATGCAAAACGAGGGCATAACCCTGCCCTGCGGCTGCCCCGGCAGCCAGTCCCGGAATATTCAGCGTCAGGAGGCACACACCGTGGAAACGCCGCAAGCCCAGCAGACGAGCCGCCTTTCACAGTGGCCGGTGCAGATCAAGCTGGTGCCGGTGAATGCCCCGTATTTTGACGGCGCGCGGCTGCTCATTGCCGCCGACTGCACCGCTTACGCCTACGCCGCCTTCCATGAGCGGTTCATCAAGGGGCACATCACCCTCGTGGGCTGCCCCAAGCTGGACAGCGTGGACTATTCCGAAAAGCTGACCGAGATCATCCGGGAGAACAACATCAAAAGCGTCACCGTTGTGCGGATGGAGGTGCCCTGCTGCGGCGGGCTGGAACTGACGGCGAAAAAGGCGCTCCAGCAGAGCGGGAAATTCATTCCGTGGCAGGTGGTCACCGTGACAGTGGACGGCCGGTTGGTGGAAGAATAACAAAATCATTAGAAAAAGAAAGGAAAAAGCACAATGAAGTATGTATGCAGTCTTTGTGGTTGGGAATACGACGAAAGCGCAGGTTACCCGGAGGGCGGTATCGCGCCGGGAACGCCTTGGAGCGAGGTGCCGGAGGATTTTGAGTGCCCCCTGTGCAATGTGGGCAAGGAGTCCTTCGAGGAGGCATGAGCTTCTGATAAAAAGGACATGATTTGAACCGAATAGGAGGAAAACGATAATGGATCACAAAATGTTTTGCTTTCAGTGTGAGCAGACGGCTGGCTGCGCCGGTTGTACCGGAAAAGCCGGTGTCTGCGGTAAGACCGCCGATGTAGCGAAACTTCAGGACGAGCTGACGGGCGCGCTCATTGGGCTGGCAAGAGCCACGGACGGCGATACACCGGTCAATGCCGATACATGGCGGCTGATGATCGAGGGATTGTTCACCACCGTAACCAATGTGAGCTTCAACGAAAAGACCATTCGGGAGCTGATCGATCGGGTACACGAGGAAAAGGTTCGCCTTGTTCCCGGCTGCTCCGGCTGCGGCTCCCGCTGCGGGTCAAACGATGATTATGACATGAATTTGCTCTGGAACGCGCAGGAGGATATTCGCAGCCTCAAATCCCTGATCCTCTTCGGCGTGCGCGGCATGGCGGCTTACGCCCATCACGCGATGATGCTGGGTTATGCCGACGAGGAAGTGAACCGCTTTTTCGCCAAGGCTCTTTTTGCCGTAGGCGAGGACTGGGATATGGATGCGCTGCTGCCCATCGTAATGGAGGTGGGCGAGAAAAACCTTAAGTGTATGGCATTGCTGGATAAGGCCAACACCGAAAGCTACGGTACGCCCGCGCCTGCCACTGTCCCGCTGACGGTGGAGAAGGGGCCGTTCATCGTCATCACAGGCCACGACCTCCACGACCTGAAGCTGCTGCTGGAGCAGACCGAGGGTAAAGGCGTCAACATCTACACCCACGGCGAAATGCTGCCCGCCCACGGCTATCCTGAACTGAAAAAATATGCCCATCTCAAGGGCAACTTCGGCACGGCGTGGCAGAATCAGCAAAGAGAATTTGCCGACATCCCTGCACCGGTGCTGTTTACCACCAATTGCCTGATGCCGCCGAAAGCAAGCTACGCTGACCGCGTGTTCACCACAGCGGTGGTATCCTACCCGGAAATGACGCACATCGGCGAGGATAAGGACTTCACCCCTGTCATCGAAAAGGCATTGGAGCTTGGCGGCTACAACGAGGACAAGCCGTTCACCGGTATCAACGGCGGCGGCACGGTCATGACCGGCTTCGGTCATGGCGCGGTGCTTGGCGTGGCGGATCAGGTGATCGAGGCGGTAAAGAGCGGCGCGATCCGGCACTTTTTCCTGGTCGGCGGCTGTGACGGAGCCCGTCCCGGACGGAACTACTATACTGAGTTTGTCAAGCAGACGCCCGCCGATACTGTGGTGCTGACGCTGGCCTGCGGCAAATTCCGCTTCAATGACCTTGACCTCGGCACCATCGGCGGCCTGCCTCGACTCATGGATGTGGGCCAGTGCAATGATGCTTACGGAGCTGTCAAAATCGCGCTGGCGCTGGCGGAGGCGTTCGGCTGCGGCGTGAACGATTTGCCCTTGTCCATGGTTCTTTCCTGGTATGAGCAGAAGGCAGTATGCATCCTGCTAACGCTGCTGCATCTGGGAATCAAGAATATTCGCCTTGGCCCCACGTTGCCGGCGTTCGTTTCGCCCAATGTGCTGAACTACCTTGTAGAGAATTTCGGCATTGCTCCCATCACTACGCCGGAAGAAGATTTGAAGCAGCTCCTTAAATAATGATGCCCATGGGGCGAACTCAAATCATATTTCTCGCTGTCCAATAGAAGTGAGTGGCTCTACCTGCGTAAATCGAATGCTGCGAATAAGAGAGGCGGCTGACGGACTCACTTACGGGCGTGTTAGCCCAAGGTGAAACGGGTCAGACCATTACTCTCTTATTCTAACAGCTTCGGCTTTGAGATGGAAAAAGACGCGGCTGGCGGCCGCGCCTTAAACCTTAATTATTATTGTAGGAGTTGTGTGAGAGGATATGAGTGCCAATACTTAATTTGAAAAACAGCAGATTTTTCACCTTTAGCGCTTTGAACGTATCTTTTCCATCAACGCAAGGCAAAACCCTTCCGATTTTCGGAAGGGTTTTTGCTTTATCCGGATATCGGCGTCTGCTGCCTATCATAATGGAATAGCGGTATGCCAAAACTTATTATTGACATATGCCGAAAACGTGATAGACTATAAGTAACGTTATTGACATATGCTAGAAATGAATTCGGAGGAAATGGTTATGAAGATTGCAGTTACCTATGAAAACGGAGAGGTTTTCCAGCATTTTGGCCACACGGAGCAGTTTAAGCTGTACGAGGTATCCGGCGGCAAGCTGCTGCATACACAGGTGATGGATACGAACGGCAGCGGTCACGGTGCGCTGGCCGGCCTGCTGGCACAGCTCGGTGTGGATACGCTGATCTGCGGCGGCATTGGCGGCGGCGCACAGGCAGCGCTTGCGGAGGCCAATATCCGTCTGATCGGCGGTGTGCAGGGCAATGCCGATGAGGCAGTGCAGGCTTTCCTGAACGGTACGCTGGCGTTTGATCCCAATGTGCACTGCACGCACCATGAGCACGGCGAAGGCCATTCCTGCGGCAGCCACGGCTGCGGCGGTCACTGTCACGAATAATTCATGCCGAGACCGAGAAAGTGCCGCAGAATCTGCGGTCTGCCGACGTTCAGCGAGTTTTCCCCGCAGGAAAGTACGACAGAGTGCGTGCAAATGACGCTGGATGAATATGAAGCCATCCGTCTGATGGATCTGGAAAATCTGCAGCAGGAGCAGGCTGCCGCGCAGATGGGCGTGGCCCGCACAACGGTGCAGCTGATCTACAACAACGCCCGCCGCAAGCTGGCGGATTGCCTTGTAAACGGCAAACGGCTGGTGATCGAGGGCGGCGATGTTGCGCTGTGCGAACGGCATACGCAGTGTCCCGGACGCGGACATTGCTGCCGCAGCGGCTGCCCGAAACATCAAAAATAAGTGCAGAAAACGAAAAAACCGTTGCTTTGGCAACGGTTTTTTCGTTATTCTTCGTGATCGAGCACATAGCGGTACAGCGCGTTTTTCTTTACGCCGGTTTCGGCGGAAACTGCCTTGACCGCGTCCTTCTGGGTCTGGCCCTGTTCCACGCGGCGGCGGACCGCCTCAGCGGCAGAGGCAAGACGTTCGGCCTCGTCCTGCTCGGTCTCCGGCTCGTCCGGCGCACCCTCGAGGATGAGCACGAACTCGCCGCGCGGCGCGTTGGCGTCAAAGTAGGCAACCGCCTCGTCGAGCGTCATGCGGAGCGTCTGCTCATGCAGCTTGGTCAGCTCGCGCGAGAGTGACAGCCGGCGGTCGCCGCCGAAGGCGTCGCGCAAGTCGCGCAGCGTTGCACACAGCTTGTGCGGTGCTTCGTAGAAGATCATCGTGCGTTTTTCGCCCTGCAGAGTGTCCAAGTGCTCTCTGCGGGCCTTTTTGTTGACCGACAGGAAGCCTTCAAAGCACCAGCGTCCGGTCGGCAGACCGGATGCTGCCAGCGCGCAGACCGCCGCACAGCAGCCCGGAATCGGGATAACGGGTACATCGTGCTCGGCGCACAGCGCGACTAGATCCTCACCCGGATCGGAAACTGCAGGCGTGCCCGCATCGGTTACGAGCGCACAGGTCTCACCGGCGAGCAGCTTCTCCAAAACCGCTTCACCGCGTGCGCGGCGATTGTGTTCGTAGTACGAGATCATCGGCTTTTTGGGCAATTCGCAGGCGTTAAGCAGCTTTTGCGTCACGCGGGTGTCCTCTGCCGCGATGAAATCCACCGTGCTGAGCACCTCGCGTGCCCGCGGCGATAAATCACTCAGGTTGCCGATCGGCGTTGCGACTAAGTATAATGTAGACAATTCAATCCCTCCGGAATTTCTTAAATGGAGAATGGATAATGGAAAATGAAGGTGCGGCACATGGTACCGAATTAAATCATCGCGCATTGCGCATCTCCGCGCAGCGCGGACAAAACTCGCGCAAGGATAGCGCTGATTCTCCATTTTCAATGCTCAATTCCGTAAATACGGAAATATTCATCACTCTCAACGATCAGCGGTGGCTCAACAACAAGTCCTTCCGCACTGCCGCCTTTTCGGCACTCGATCATGACGACGCTTGGCGCTGCCTGCACGCTCTGGTGCACGAACCGCATTCTTTTCGGCACGAGCCGCACGCGCGAGAGCGCCTCGAGCAGCACCCACAGCCGTTCCGGCCGAAATAAGAACGCGGCTTTGCCGCCGGTATGCAGCACGAACGAGGCAGCAACCGCCAGTTCCTCAACCGAACAGGTCGCGTCCTGCCTTGCGGTGCGCTTTTCGGCGGTCGGCGCATTCGCGCCTGCGTTGCGGTCGAAATACGGCGGGTTGCAGATGACGTAATCCATACTGCCGTGCGGCAGCAGCGTACGCATCTGCCGGAGGTCGCCTTGCAGCGCGGTTACGTTTTCCAGCTCGTTTGCTGTGATGGACTGCCGGAACAGGTCGAGCGGGCCGTCCTGCAGTTCCAGTCCGGTGATCTTGAGGTCGGGCCGCCATACGAGCAGCGCCAGAGCGCCTGTGCCGCAGCCGAGGTCGAGCAGTTTGGCATTGCGTCTCGGCTTGGCGAACGCGCTGAGCAGCACGCTGTCCTGTCCGAGCTTAAAAAAACGGTCGTCCTGTAATAATTGCAGTCCGTTAGGGAGTATTTCGGTGCTTTGCGCCATGCTTTCTCTCTCCTTAATAACCCTTTTCTACCGCAGCCTGCAGCACCTGCGAAGCCACCGTACCGGCAACCGACGAGCCGCCGCCGCCGTTCTCGACGAGAACGATGAAAGCATACGGCGTGGCCTCGTCGCGCAGGAAGCCGGTGAACCATGCGTTTGGTGACTTATCCGCGCCGACCTCGGCGGTGCCCGACTTGGCACAGATATCCATGCCCGGGAAACGATCCTGACCGTAGGTCTCGATGACGTTGTTGTGCATCATATCCGCGATGGTACCCGCGGTCTTTTCGTCAATCAGCTGCGCCGACTTATGCGGATAGTAAATGCCGGTCGGCAGGCCGTAATCTGTGGTGGATTTTTCGATCAGACGCGGCACGGCAGCCTTGCCGCCGTTGGCGATCGCGCCCATATACTGGAGCATGTTGATCGGACACAGGGTATCCTGACCCTGACCGACACCCGACCATGCCAGCTGATTGTCATTGCCCGAGAAATCAAACTTGCCGACCGAGGACTGGATGCCGTCCACCTTGATGGACTTGGTCAGTCCTGCCGCATCCGCGTATTTCTGCATGGTTTCGCCGCCGAGTTCGACGGCCAGCTGACCGAACACACCGTTGCACGAGTTGGCGAGCGCTTCCTCGATGTCCTGTTCGCCGTGAGCGTGCGGGCAGGTGACTTCCTCGCCGCCGATGTTGACCGAGCCGGTGCACGTCCACTTGCGCTGGAACAGGTCGGGGATGTTCTCGATAGCGGCGTTGATGGTCACAACCTTGAAGATAGAGCCCGGAATCGAGTTCGCGGACAGCAGGCGGTTGACGTAAACGCCGTCCCACGCGGGATCGTCCGCCGCAATGTCCGGCGGATTGGCCGGATCAAACGTCGGTGTGGACACCATGCACAAAATTTCACCGGTTTTATAGTTATAAATGCCAACCGTTCCGTTCATTCCGTTCAAAGCCTGATAGGCGACATTGTTCAAATAGGCATCAATCGTCAGATACAGGCTGTTGCCGGTGCCGAGCGGAGAATATACACCGGTGAGCAGATTGTAGCCGGACAGCTTATCCGCGAACGAGGTGAGCGCACCTGCGCCGATGTTGCCGTTTTTGTCGCCTACGGCGTGCAGTGTGGCGCGCCGGACGGTTGCGTCATCGTTGTAGATGCGGTTGCCGTCCTCGTCGAGCGTGGACAGCATATCGCCGTCTCGGTCGAGGATGGTGCCGCCTTTCAGCTGACCGGCGTTGTTATAGAGATGACGGTTGTACGGGTAGGAGGCCCAGTCGCCGCCGTCCACAACAAACTGGAAGCAGAAGAACGCCAGACCCAGACCGAGCAGTGCGGCAAGGATCAGACAGAAAATACTGCGTTTTTCGATTTTCCGCATGGTTACTCCTCCCCTCTAAGCTCGCGGCGGCTGGGCAGACGAACCGCGAACGATGCATTCTGTCGGGTGTCGGTCGCCTTCAAAAAGGCGAGCATACCCCATGCCGACAGCATGGACGAACCGCCGTTGGATACGAACGGCAGCGTAACGCCGGTGAACGGCAGAATATCGACCGCACCGAATACGTTCAGACAGGTCTGGAACACCAGCAGACTGGTGGCCGCGCATGCGGCGATGGTGTAAAAGCTGGAGCGTCCGGCGCGGCAGGCGCGCACCGCGAACACGGCTAGCGTAATGATGCACAGGATGGTCAGCACGGCAATGACGAGACCCCATTCCTCACACAGCATGCCGAACACGATGTCGGTATCCGCGGCAGGGAGATTCGAGAGCCAGCCCTTGCCTGCGCCTACGCCGATCATGCCGCCGGAGGCGGCTGCGGTCAGCGTATGCGTCTGCTGGAAGCCCTTGTCGTACACGTCCTCCCAGATATGTCCCCAGGAGGCAAATCGTGCGGCAACGTGCGGCTTGATGGTCAGCATGACCATGCCGGCGCCGAAGCAGCCGGCGCACACAAGGCCGATGGTGGCGAAATCGCCCGAACGCAGGTACGCGATGACAAGGAACGTCACGAAGAACACAAGCGCGGTGCCGAAGTCGTTCTGCAGTGCGAGACAGCCGCCGCAGATGGCGGTCAGACCGATGAACATCCACAGGTTGCGCTTGTTGAACAGGCGGTCGAGCGTTGCGGCACCGGCGAAAATATAACAGATTTTCGCAATTTCCGAGGTCTGCAGAGACAGAGGACCGAGACGCAGCCATGCCTTCGCGCCGCCCTGCGACGAGCCGATCAGCAGTGTAATGGCCAGCAGTCCGACCGCCGTTGCGCTCATGAACCAGCGCACCTTCTGCGCCCGGGTCAGGTCGCGCAGGAAGAAGCCGAGCACGATAAAGATGGCAAGACCCATCAAAATCGCAATCAGCTGCTTGGGCAGCTCGTCCGGCACGGTCGAGCCGGTGACGGCGAGTGACAGCGTACATAGGAAGAACGCTATCGTCTCCATTTCAAAGCCGATGCGGCGGAACAGGCGCATGACGATGAAATACGCCCAGCAGATTACCGTAAAGACAAAAAAGGTGAGCGGAATGGTGGTGGTCGCCTTGTCGCCCTGCGCGATAATGAGCTGCAGACCGGTGAGGATCTGGAACAGCGTCAGCAGTACGAGCGAACCCCACATGCCGGCAGGCTTGCCCTCCATGCGGCGTTCGACCATCTGTGCACGCTTTTCCTCAGCGGTAATGGGCTCCATGATAGCGGGAATGCCCGCAAAGGTGACCGTGTCGCCGTCCTCGACGAGCGCATACTCGTCCACCGGCAGGTCGTTTACCTTGATGCCGCCCTTGGAACCGAGGTCGTATATCGTCCAGCTGCCGTCATCCTCGCGGATGAGTGCGGCGTGCTGACGCGATACCGACGGATATTCCAGCTGCACATCGCAGCTGGGTGCGCGTCCGATGATGTTCTCCCAGTGGGTGATGGGCAGGCGCACGCCGTTGCGCAGCACCAGATAGCCCCAGACCTCATCCGGGTGCTTGACCTTCCACAGCGAGCGGATCGCACCGACAAGGATCATCAGCGCCAGCAGCGGGAACACGAAGCGCACAACGGTTGTGTACCACGCCCCGATGAGCGGTTTTTCCGCCAGCAGAGCCGTCAGCCTGTCGAGAAGCTGCTGCAAAGCATCATTCATGTAAAGTTCCTCCTTTCGAGGGATGCTGTTGATTACTTGGATTTACCAATAATACTACCAGTATAGCCTATCTATTATAGCATAGGTTGTCAAGAAATTCTCCGTTTTTCACAAACTTTCACGAATATCTTGATTGACATTGACAGAATGTTGTCACGGTGTTACACTGAATCCATAAACTACATACGCGACAAACGAAGTTTGCAGGAAAAAGTCAAAGACTTGCCGAAGGAGCAAAACTCTCAGGCGTCCGGATTTCCGGATGAGGACTGTAAATGGATGTGGCTCTGGAGAACGTTCCTCAAGGGGACTGCCGAAGGTGCAACGCGCGCAAAAGGGGTTTGCGTGCCAATCTCTCAGGCAAAAGGACAGAGATGAACCTGTTTTTATAGACGTTAAGATATAAAAATAAGTTCCGCGGAACCACAGCAAATGTTTTCTCACGGTGCAGGATGTACCGTCTGTTTGCTGTCTTTCCGTTTCTTTGGAGCCGTAACCCGATGCTGATTGGGTTCGGCTTTTTGTTTGCCGCAAAACAAAGAAGGGGTATGTAAAATGACAATGGAAGTATTGGCAGACTGGGTAAGCCGAATCAGCAACGTCGTGTGGAACGGCCTGCTGCTGTACCTTTTGGTCGGAACCGGCATCGTGTTTACCATCCGCACGCGCTTCGTTCAGGTGCGTAAGTTCGGCGCAGGCTGGAAGCATCTGTTCGGCCATTTCTCGCTCAACGGTGAGAAGGCTGGCAAGGACGGCATGAGTCCGTTCCAGGCGCTGACCACCGCGATCGCGGCGCAGGTCGGCACCGGCAACATCGCAGGCGCGGCTACCGCACTGTATTCCGGCGGCCCGGGCGCGATTTTCTGGATGTGGCTGAGTGCATTCTTCGGCATGTCCACCATCTACGGCGAGGCGGTTCTCGCGCAGAAGTACAAGACCACGGACGACAAGGGTCACGTTACCGGCGGTCCGATCTACTACATCCGCGCACGCTTTACCGGTAAATTCGGCAAGTTCCTCGCCGGCTTCTTCTCGGTTGCGATTATTTTTGCACTGGGCTTTACCGGCAACATGGTACAGGCAAACTCGATCAGCGTCGCGTTCAACACCGCGTTCGGCGCACCGATGATCGTTGTCGGCATCATCTGCGCGATCATTGCAGCGTTCATCTTCCTCGGCGGCGTAGGTCGTATCGCATCCGTTACCGAGAAGGTCGTTCCGATCATGGCGCTGTTCTACATGGCTGGCTGCATTGTTATCCTGTGCATCAATCATGCAGCGATCATTCCGGCATTCAAGTCCATCTTTGTTGCAGCATTTGACCCGCAGGCTATCCTCGGCGGCGCTGCAGGCATCACGGTTCGTCAGGCAATGCGCTACGGCGTTGCACGCGGTCTGTTCTCGAACGAGGCCGGCATGGGCTCTACGCCGCACGCACATGCGCTCGCTAAGGTAAAGCGTCCGCAGGATCAGGGCGAAATTGCTATCGTTTCCGTATTTATCGACACCTTTATCGTACTGACGCTGACCGCTATGGTCATCCTGACCTCGGGCATGCTCAATCCGGGTGCACCGGACGGTCTGCAGGGTACCGAGCTGGCACAGGCGGCATTCAAGGCTTCGCTTGGCTCGGCAGGCATGGCTTTTGTTGCCATCTGCATGCTGTTCTTCGCGTTCTCTACCATCATCGGCTGGTATTTCTTCGGTGAGCAGAACGTAAAGGCACTGTTCGGCCACAAGGCTGTTAAGGTTTACGCTGCTATCGTTGTTATCTGCATCGTGATCGGCTCCGCACTGCATGTTGATCTGGTATGGAACCTGTCCGACCTGTTCAACGGCCTGATGGTATTCCCGAACCTGATCGCGCTGCTGGCGCTGTCCGGTCTGGTTGCCAAGGCGGCCCACGACAAGGACATTATGAAGTAAGCTATGACCTGTCGCGGAATTACACGGTTTGTGCAGGAATCGGCTCTATACAGTATTATTTGATAGAAAATGCACCGCAGAATTGCGGTGCATTTTTTTGCAGACACCGAAAAAACACTGGTTTTCGCGTTCTCAGTACCGTATAATAGGGGAGTACCGCGGGAACATTTTCATATTCCACCCGTTCAGGATATAAGGCAACACCGCACAATTAAAGCTGCGGCGTTTTGCGGAAATTTTACGCTCTGATGTCGTTGCGGATTTTTGCAATACACAAAGTATTGCTGCAAACCCGCGCTTCATCAGAACGCAAAATTTACGCGCAAATCGCTCTTGTTCAATGATGCGGTATTGCCTAAAAAGGAGAATTTTACATGAAAAAACGTACATTTTTGCTTTTTGGCCTGCTGGCGATGCTGGTTCTGACCGCCTGCGGCGGCAAATCAGGCGCGCAGACCTCGACGGATGATGCCACCGACACGAGCGATAACTCGCAGCAGACGACCGCTGAGGAGACCGCACAGCCCATCGGTCAGCACCATGCACAGATCACCATCAAGGACCACGGCACGATCGACATCGAGCTGGACGGCGATGCAGCGCCTATCTCGGTTCAGAATTTCATGGACCTGGCAAACGACGGTTTTTACGATGGACTGACCTTTCACCGCATTATTACCGGCTTTATGATGCAGGGCGGCGATCCGCTGGGCAACGGCACCGGCGGCTCGGAGAACACTATCAAGGGCGAGTTTTCGGAAAACGGCGTGGAGAACAAGCTGTCACACACGCGCGGTGCGGTTTCGATGGCACGCTCAAGCGACCCGGACAGCGCATCCTCGCAGTTCTTCATCGTTCAGCAGGACAGCACCTATCTCGATGGTCAGTACGCCTGCTTCGGCTATGTGACCAAGGGCATGGATGTTGTGGATGAGATCTGCGATAATACGCCGGTCGAGGACGATAACGGTACGGTTAAGACGGAAAATCAGCCGGTTATTGAGAGCATTAAGATTGTCGACTGACTGTACAAAGCGTAAAGAGTTGAGAGCGAAGATTGGAGAGTAAGTTACGGTTTTTCTCTTAACATAATAAAGCACCCCATCTGTCAGACAGTGTGATATACTGTCTGACAGATGGGGTGCAGTTCAATCCCGGACTGTGCACAGGACTCGGGATGTTTTTTTACTTCGCTGTTAATTATTTCAGATGCCGTTCCGAAGGATTTCATCTTTTCGGTAAACTGGAATTTACCGGGATAACACCACTTTCTCAGTCGGCCAGGATTTTCTGAGTGCCGCATAGGAAACCAGGAAGTTGGCAAGCCAGCCTGCCGGCACGGCAAGCCAGACAAATGCAATACCAAAGCGCGGAGCACAGATCAACGCCACAGACAGGCGAATCGCAAGGTTTACCATATTGGCAATGAGAAACGGCCGCATGATTCCGAGTCCGCGAAGAACTCCGTCGGTTGCCATTTTGATACCCATAAAGATAAAGAAGCAACCAAGCCATCTCATATAATCCCCGGACACCTGATAAGCCAGGGCGGTTCCGTCTTTTCCAAGGAACAGCGAGGAAATCTGCGTGTGCAGTGTTTCAATGACAATGAAGGCAAGAACAGCAAAACATACATCCAGCATCAATGCTGCGCGGTAGCCTTTTTTGATGCGCTGGGTTTTGTTTGCGCCAAGGTTCTGGGAAACATACGGCGAAACCGCATTGCCGATGGA
>OLPL01000307.1_pt1 | contig 37119 bp, 32 predicted proteins | sample 1673211 | NCBI WGS metagenome assembly OLPL01 (sample SAMEA3136766, study PRJEB25190) | human gut metagenome | reverse complement strand
CCATAAAGTGAGATGTATTATCATTAAACAATGGAAAAGACCAAGGACTATATACAAGAATCTTATGAAACTAAATATAGCATGTAGATGTAAATTCACGCATGATGACATATTTAAATGTGCTAACTCTAGACTTGGATGGTATAGGAGAAGTACTGGGAATATTGTGAATTTTCTTCTTTCTCCCACTGTTCTAGGCATAAAGAAAGGAGATAGGCCAGGTTTGGTCAATCCCCTTATTTACTATCTTGAGATTTTGTGATTCTTTATAGTTTCGATATAAATGTAGAGCCGTATACGAGACCCGTACGTACGGTTCAATGGGAGGGGCGATAATTTTATCTCTCTACCCTATTACTATCCTAATTTCTTAAGGATGTTATCTAATTGTGCTTTCGTCATTTCTAGCTTTTCTGTGTAAGATGCTAGTTTTTCTTTTTCTGCATTGACTTTAGCTTCTGGTGCTTTATTGACGAATCCAGGATTTTTCAACATACCTGAACAACGTTTGATTTCGTTTTCTAGGCGTGCAATTTCTTTTTCTAGTTTTCCTTTTTCTTCTTCTAAGTCAATTAATGCATCCATTGCGACTGTTAATACAGCTTTTTCGATTGTACGAGAAAGTACGTCTTCTGTATTTAGGTCTTCTTTGACTGTGGCGTGTGCCATGCGTGCTAGGATGGCAGTTGATTCTGTATTTAGTGCTACATAGCCATTGTCGTTGTGTAGTGAGATTGTTAAGTCTTCACTTGGTTTCATTGCGTATTCGACTTTGATTTCACGTACAGTTTGAATAGCACTGATTACTAACGCCATTTCATCTTTTTCTTTGTCTGTGTATTCGAATTCAACTTTTTCTGGCCATGTTTCTACGTTTAAGCTGGCTTTTTCGTGTGGCAAGTTCAAATAGATTTCTTCTGTCACAAATGGCATGAATGGTGATAATACTTTTAGAATTCCCATCATGATTGTGTATAGTACAGCTTTCGTATTAGCTACTAGGCTTTCGTCTTCTGAGTATAGTGTGGCTTTTGATAGTTCAATATACCAGCTGCAGAAGTCGTCCCATACGAAGCTATATAGTTCGTTTCCGACGATGGCTAATTCGTATTTGTCCATGTTTGTTGAAACGTGGTCTAATACTTCGTTAAAGCGTGCTAGAATCCATTTGTCTACGCTATTTGCTTTTGACATGTCTAGTTCTGGTTTTGTGTCACCAATTTGCATTTGAACATAACGAGCTGCGTTCCAGATCTTGTTAATGAAGTTCCAGCTTGCGTCCATCTTCGTTTCATCAAAACGTAGATCTTGTCCTGGTGTTGAGTTTGTTGTTAAGAAGAAGCGTAGTGCGTCAGCACCTTTTTCTTGAATAACATCCATTGGATCAATACCATTTCCTAATGATTTAGACATCTTGCGTCCTTGTGTATCACGTACAAGTCCGTGGATCAATACGTCTTTGAACGGACGGTTCTTCATGCAGTAGCGTGTTTGGAAAGCCATACGTGCTACCCAGAAGAAAATAATGTCATATCCAGTTACTAATACATCATTTGGGAAATATCTTTCTAGATCGGCTGTATTTTCTGGCCAGCCAAGTGTTGAGAATGGCCATAATGCACTTGAGAACCATGTATCTAATACATCTTCATCTTGTGTCCAATTTTCAATATCTTTTGGATCTTCCATTCCTACATAGATTTCACCTGTTTCTTTGTTTGTCCATGCTGGAATTCTGTGTCCCCACCATAACTGACGAGAAATACACCAATCTTCAATGTTTTCTAGCCATTGTTCAAATGTTTTATTGAAACGTGGTGGTACGAAGTTAATTCTTTGATCTTCGATTTCTTGGTTCTTTAATACTTCTTCAGCCAATGGTTTCATCTTCACAAACCATTGTTTGCTTAAGTATGGTTCTACAATTACGCCTGTTCTTTCGGAGTGTCCTACTTGGTGTAAGTGTTCTTCAATGTGATCTACAACACCTGCTTCTTTAAAGTCGTTAACTAAGGCTTCACGACATTCAAAACGATCCATACCTGCATATTTACCACACATATCATTCATTGTTCCATCTGGATTCATACAGATTGGCATTGGTAAGTTGTATTTTTTAGCTAATGCGAAGTCATTAGGGTCATGTGCTGGTGTACATTTCATTACGGCTGTACCAAAACTCATGTCAATATAATCATCGGCCATGATTGGAAGTTTGTCTCCGTTGGCAGGGTTAATGGCGTGCATTCCAACGATGTCTTTATATCTTTCGTCATCTGGGTGTACAAAGATAGCTTGGTCAGCAAACATAGTTTCTGGACGTGTTGTCGCAATCACTAATTCTTGTCCTGTTTCAACCACTTTATACTTGAAGTAGTACATGTGTCCCATGATTTCTTTGTGTTCAACTTCAATGTTAGACAATGCAGTTTTAGCTTCTGGGTCCCAGTTGATAATTCTTTCACCTTGATAGATCAATCCATCATTGTATAAATCTACAAAGACTTTACGAACGGCTTGAGATAATCCTTCATCTAATGTAAAGCGTTCACGACTATAGTCTAAAGATAATCCTAACTTAGCCCATTGGCTACGAATAGTCGAAGCATATTCTTCTTTCCATTCCCAAGCTCTTTCTAAGAATTTTTCACGACCAATGTCATAGCGAGAAATTCCTTCTGATTTTAAACGAGCATCTACCTTTGCCTGTGTTGCAATACCCGCATGGTCCATTCCGGCTACCCAACATACATCATAGCCTTTTAATCTTTTATAACGACATAAAATATCTTGTAATGTTGTATCCCATGCATGTCCTAAGTGTAACTTTCCTGTTACGTTTGGTGGAGGGATCACAATACAATATGGGCGTTTAGACAAGTCGCCCGCTGTGAAATATCCTTTTTCAATCCAATTTTGGTATTTATCATTTTCTACTGCTAAATGATTATACTTTGCTTCCAACGTCATCCACAATCATCCTTTCCGTACATATAAAAAAGCACATCCCCATAGGACGTGCTTGACGTGGTACCACCTAATTTTATTCTCATTCACATTAACGCTGTGTCACGAAATTTACTACTCTTAATTCATAAATTCAACTCAAAGACTACCTTCACTTATCCAACACACAAGCTTTCACCAAACACTTGCTCTCTATAGAATTGGCATAAGCTACTCCTTCTTGTCATCGCTTTGAATTTAGTTTATCAAAGAAAAAGTAAAAACTCAAATCATTTTGAAAAATTAGTTGTTTTATTCTCTACTTTACTATATGATGATTAAAGAAAGCGGTGTAAACATGGATAATCAATTATACAATCAAATCAAAGCTGTTCATGAACAATATATTAAAGAACAGAATCGTTTAGAAGACGAGATCGATAGACTACGACGAGAAATCGTTTGTCTGGATAATGAAGACGAAATTGAGGCGTTAAATAAACTCGTTAAGATCGATGATATTAAGCGTAAGATGGTTGTAGAATTCATTCATAGTTTAGATAAGATTGTAGAACAGTAATCTACAATCTTTTTTTGTTTGTTAAAACACACCATTTTTATAAGCTCTGGCAATCACATACGAAGGTTCATAATAAGCACCATTTGTATAATCGTCAATGACACAACAAATATCATCATTATAGATTCGTATAAGTCCTTGTATATAATCCTCATTTGGAAGTAAGGTATCCACTATTAATCTTGCGTATACTTTTCCCATATCCAATTCAGTTGGAATGTGAGAACATAATTCACTATTTACATTTTCTATATGGAAATTTCCATATTCTAGTTTATATTCATCCATCAAATCATGTACTACCTTATCCGGATTATCACTATGCAAAACATTCGCAACACTAATAAGATGATACAAAGGATCATATCCCAGTTGATTCACAACATATTGATTTCGTTGATGAAGAAATCGAGATGTCTTTTCAATCATATAACATACATAAAATAAATCATTTTCTGTTACTAGTTCATCAAAGTATTTATTTCTCATAAACTATAGCTCCTTTGATATGAAAGACATTTTAAAGCTTCTTCTGTACAAAAAAACAATTTGATGCGTAGGATACTTAAATTTAACAAGCTCCCAAAAAGCTGTTCTAGAAATCAAGCCACGCGCAAAATCATCCACATAATTCCAAATCGTATCATCTGCCATAGGACCTTCTACGATATCATACGTATGTATTATTCCTCTTCTTGACGAAACAACAAATTCTAGCCATTCATCGCTCATCTGTTCGAAAACCTTGCAGTTTAAATCCGAATTTCCAGTATACGAATATACATTCACGATATGATTCTTCTTTTTAGTTAATGCCCATCGCATTGCTTGTTTTTCAAAATTCGTACAATAAAATCCATATCCAAAATCTTTATAATGCCCATCCGTAATAATCTTTGGTTGATTTACAATTCGATTACTGCCAAAATACACTTCCATATTCTTATTCAATAAGCTCACAAATAACTCCTTTGTCTAATATGAATTTAACTTTACCACTCGCTTCTTCACTGATCTTATCATACAATCTTCCAGCACTATAGCTTTCTCCAAGTACTGTATAAGGACTATTGGCTACATAACCAATCTTTCCTAGTCCTGCAAGATTTACACTAATGGCTTCTTTATCATATTCATTATCTTTTTCTTTCTTTAAATAAACAATCATTTCTTTTTCTAGAAATGAATCGCCATAATAATGATGTAATCCTGTAACTGTAAAATATATGTTTGACATAAGTATGTCCTCCTTTATAATTTCAAGTTACATCATTAATTGACATTATGCGTGTCTAAATAATAAATAAATCAAATTATTTTTTGAATAGATCATTGGACTATTTGGAAAATAAAGAATCATACGGTATATATAATAGACAATCATGAGTGTACACCATATGATTAATATCATTTTTCTTTTCTCGGGTTTTAACAAGCATAGAACGCCACAAATTAGTGTTGGTATTAATAGAGCATGGTAATACAAAGATAATTGAATATTTCCTTTAAGAAGATAATACAGGCTTGTTTTCATGTTGCATCCTGGACATGGCAATCCTGTTATGAATTGAAAGGGGCATTTATAGAATAATAAAAGAAGGAATAGTAAGAGAACTATTCCTAAATATTTAGTCTTTTGCGAAATCATTAATATGACTCTGAAGGATGCAAAAGGATACTAATGATAATTGAAGTATAGATAATACCATTAAAACGATACTATCATCACTTGGATGATGTCCATTACTTCTTGTAAGACTAGATACCATCTTACCAGCCTTCCATAAGTAGTATAATAAGTAGATTCCACATGTCACAATGCTTAATACAACAACAAGTCCTGGTTCAGCACCTTTTTCTTGGTTTTGACTTTCACACAAATCATTTAAGTCATGTGCAATTGTATATAGCCAATAAATACTATAAATGAAACAAGTAACTAGACTTAATACTACACATAGTCCAATACTCTTTTCTTTTACAACTCCAGTAGTAAATGAAAAACTTGGTTCTACATGCACTTTTTCATTACCTGCAAGCTCGGTATTTTTTAATCTTTGCCAATCTTGCATGCCTGTTTTCCATACAAAACTATTTCCAGTTAATACACCACTATCAATAAATCCCTTCATGTCTGATTCACTAAAAGGACCTTTAGAATCATTATTCTCTACATAATACCAATCATTCGAAGATGATGTAGAAATAAATTCATTCAATTCTGTATTCTCTAGTCTTTCCCAGTCTTTCATACTTGCCTTCCAAACTAGAGTACTACCATTGATTTCACCAGAAGAAATCTTAGTCTTCATCTCTTCTATACTGAATGATCCTTTAGAGTCATTGTTCGATACATAGTACCATTCTTTGACTGATGTAGATTCTTCTGCTTCTTCTTTCTCATTCACTGATTCTACTTCAACATCACTTTGCTCAACATTAGTTGTATCCAATGATCCTTCTTTCTCATTTACTGATTCATTAACTTCTTCAGTCTTATCTACTACTGTAAAAGGTACAACAATATCTTCATCGACTTCTACCTTTGTTCCACAATTTGAACAAAATTTAGAATCATCACTTATTTCGTGCCCACAATTTTTACAAAACATATTCAATCTTCCTCTCGATTAATTCAATTATAAAATGAATACTTTCTTAACTCAACCACTTAAGAAAAACTTAAGAAAATAAAGAATAGCTCAGATTATATATATACCAATTATTGCTCAGTATTTAAAAGAATTTCAACTATTTTATATACATCTGTATATGGAATTTTCTTAATCCGATCAATCGTTCCATTACTTTGATGATAATCTTCCAACTTTTTTGAATTTTCAATCGCTTGTTTTGAATTTCCTACAATCAGTTCAAAAACATCTTTACTTTTTAAATAATCTGAAATATAGGAATTTAAATCTCTAATAGCTTCATCATTCGAACAATATGGTTTAGTACTGTATCTAAAATGAAGAAGATACCAGACTTCAAAACATGGATTTGACAAATAAAGAGAAACATTATTTTGTCTAGCCAATTTAATGGCTGCTCTTAATTCTTTTTCCCTACCCTGTTTGAAATCAACATCAATAAAACATGCTAAGATATCTCCTTGTTTTAAATCTAATTCTTCTTGTTTAGCTATTTTTAACAAGTCGCGAATAACACCTTCGGGATCGGTATTGTTTCCTTTAGCAACATTAATTTTATATTCACTTTGAGTTTGGTTGAAAGCTGTAAAATAATTTTTTCTGTTTGATTACTTCCTTCCGTTCCGATTAAAATGATTTTTTTAGGCTTTCTAGAATATTTTCCTCTTTGCTTTTACCCTACTCTTTTTACCATTCAATATCCTCCAAATTTACAAATGGCATAGCACCATATCTTCCTTGCAAATACCCTTTTTGAATGTTTTCAGATTTTCTAGGTGAGAATTCATCCAGTGAATACAAATCAGAAACGCCAGTTTTATTATTTTTTTCAACAAAATAAATTTGATCACGTCTAAATAAATTTAAATCTAACAAACTAATTTCATGAGTATTAAAAATTAATTGTGCATTATTTTTATTAATATTTGGATTTTGAAACATTTCAATCAATGATTTAGTCATTGCAGGATGTAGAGCGTTATCAATTTCATCTATAATGATTGTTCTGCCATTTTCTAATGCATTCTTTAAAACCGGACCATAAGTAAACAATCTCTTTGTACCATTTGATTCATCAAAATAGTTCAAAGGATATTCCTTTTTCTCTCCATTTTCTACAACCTGATGAGACGTAACGATTCTACGCTGTTCTAAGACTTTCTTTGCAGATGGAATTGGATTCATTAACCCTTGTAGTTCTGGTGGCAATTCAAATGGTAATTGATTCACTTCACGTTTTATACTTTCATAATTAAAATTTGAAATATTAATATCTGCTTTTTGTAGTAAATGCAACATAAATGTATTTAATGAACTATCATTATTATTTTGATGTCTATCAAATTCTGTATACATTAAATCTTCTAGATTTTGAGAATCATATGTATCGATCATAGTTGCAAACCACATATATGCATCTCGAGTTAAATCACTATTCCAACTTGTTGCAGTCGCAAGAAATAATTTATTTGAAGTATTTTTATCTACGATTTGAGATAGTTGTGATTTTGTTTTAGTTGTAAATTTATATTTATTAATTTCACTTCTCTCAAAAATCAAAGATGGTTTAGAACTCTTGTATTCATATAAATACTCTTCCCATACATTATTTGAATCCAAAACAAAACCATACTCATATTTCACATCATTATATGTATAGATAAAATCAAACTTAGTTTTATCAAATCGACTCTTACTATCCAATAAAAACGGTGTCACCATTAAAGGCTGATCTACTTGTAAATTATTCGAATTACGAATCATAATAATAGCTGCAGTTAATGCTTTATGAAGATTTGATTTACCCGCTGCATTTGCACCATATATAGCAACACTTGGTAAAATACGTTCATTTTTAAAAGACAATAAATTTTCGCTATGTGAATTATCTTTATTCGTGCTTAAACTTAAAACTGTTTCATCTCTAAAAGACAGAAAATTTGTTACTGAAAATTGAATTAACATAACAATCCCTCCACCACAATAATACTTTTATTTTTTACTAAAAACAACTTATTTTGCTCGTTTTTGCATTTTTATTGCATTTTTGCGTATTTTGAAATAATTTTTAACTATTATAAAAGTGAATGCCATATCCAAACATTCACTCTTGCATCTTATCTTTGTTTACTGATAATCCGATTCTTCGTAAGTATCCTCTTGATAGTATTGATCATCTGGATTGTAGTAATCTGTATCATCATAACTTTGATCATAATCATAGTTATAATCTTCTTCGTCTTCACTAGAATCATTACCAGATGGATTAAGTATTCCCATGTTCTGTAATTCTTCTGTATTACCTACCGCATTATCTTCACTAGCTGTCTGCGAATAACCAGAAGGATCTTCTACCGATGTAGAACTCTTTCCTTTTAATACCGCCTGAATCTTCTTTTTAGCAATTTCATTCATTACATCATTTTGTGCAACTACTGAAGCATAAGATTGAGATTGATAACAGAATTGATAATCCGGTTCTGCAACAATCGCATAAGATTCAATTTTCCAGTTTGGCATATTATCCAACTCATATTTTACAAACTTACTAATTTCATCGCCAGATAAGTTTGTATCAAATGCAACTGCAATCGCATCCATAAATTTACCATAGTTTGTGATCATCTTTGGAGAAATAATACGTTTAAAGATAGCTTTAAATACTTTTTGTTGGTTACGCACACGTTGGTTATCCCCATCCAAATAGGCATGTCTTTCACGTGCAAAAGCTAAGGCTGTCTCACCATCCACATGATGTTTACCAATGCTTAAACCAGGCTGGCTATTTACATAGAAAATATCTACTTCTTCACCCTTTTTAATATCCAAATCAATTCCATCTAAAGCATCTACTAAGTTAACAACACTTGAAAAGTTGATTCGAACATTATAATTAATTTTAATACCCAAAGCCTTTTCGATAGTTTTTTCCGTACTCTTAATACCCATTAAACCAGAATGCGTTAATTTATCATAACTACCTTCTGGACAAGCTAATTCAGGATCATCTTCCGGACAAACAAGTTCAACATAATAATCACGAGGAATACTTGTCATCAAAATGGTTCCAGTTTTAGGATTTACAGTAAGTAATAAGTTGGCATCACTTCTCGTATTTGAATCTTGTAAAGTACCATATGAATCATTACCACTGACTAAGACTGTAAATGCATCCTTTGAAATATCATTTACTGGATCACTTGGATTATCATTCTTTTCTACCTTTGTATAATGCACATTTTGATGAACTACTCGAGAATCCGTTTGAAAATTAAAATATCCATCAGCTTCATGAAGGATATCACGATACTTTTCATTTAAACAAATCGCATCAATTTTATTATCATATAAAGCAGCCATCATGTCCAATAAAGCATCATAATCTTTTGTCTTATATTTGATGTTGTCAGAATCCAAATCCTTCAACATACGCTTTGTAGCTACTTTATCCATATCTAAAATAGTACCAATTGTCTTACCCTTTAAATCTTTTTCTTTTTTAATTGAAGAACTTTTTAATACAACAATTGACGTCATTGTTGCCTTACTATCCGCAAGACTTGTTACAACATCAAACGTATTATCTGTTTTAAAAATGAAATAGTTACCATAGGCTAAACCCATACACATGCAAAGTGCAATGAACCCTGCTAATATTCTTGGCAAAAACTTTTTAGCTTTAAAGTGTAATATTAATAAAATAATCAAGCATAAAATAACCATTACCAATGAAACTAATACGATTAATTTTGCAGGTAATAAATTTAATTTTATGATTTGAAAAATCAATAAAGCCAAACTAATAATCATGAATATAGTCATGAACTTGCTGATTGGTCGTTTATTTTTCTTCTTTTTTCTTTTACCATTACTATTCACATTCTGTGAAAGTTTAACATCCTTTTTAGGCATAATAATAATCTCCTATAAACTCTTATATAGCTCACAATTTCATATTATATAATAAATCCCTTACAATTGGCAAATCTGCACACAAAGAGACCCCTTCCACTACAGTCAATCTATAGTAGAAAGGAGGTTCAATTACTGAGTATTCCATGCGCTTAGAGCCACTTACAATACATTGTGTGTTGTATTATATTTTAAGAAAATTGAAACCATGATATTGTTATAAGAATTGTTAGTAACAACTACATAAATCTTTCACAACGAAACGCAAAACCTTTAAAGCCACTCTGTTTAGCCTGATATAAATTCTTCTCATAACACAATAGATTCGCTTTATACTTATATTCTAAAGACTTAGAAGAATAGTCATTTAATACGTCAAAGAATAATAAGAATAGACCAGCTAATATCAATACACATGAAGCTAGTATTAACCAAATAACAGGTACAATTAAATAAATTACATCCAATATAACAACACCAATAAAACAACTAAAACATGCAATCATAAATCCAATATGACATTTATGATACTTCTTACTTAGTTCTTCATATTGACGAATATTTGTATTAATTCTATTTTGTATATAATCTTGAGTTTCCATAGTAAACAACACCTCGCCCTTAAATTATATACCCATAATCAAAAAAGAGTAAGGAATATTCCTTACTCTACACTATCTGCTGATTTTCCTGCCATGACAGCATTAATTTTGTTTGAAGCTTTAGTAACAGTACTTTCATCTGGAACCATTACATAAGCAGCATTTCCAAGTTCTGCACACATTTGTGTATCTCCAGTACCATCAACCATAGATTGCTCAATTTTCCATTTTGGATTTTTATTCAATTGATATTTAATTAAACTAGTAATTTCATCATTTGACATTGTTGTTGAGAAAGTATTGGCCATACTATCCATAATAGAAGCATAGTTAGTTACAATAGCAGGGCTTGTTACTTTATTTACAATTCCCATAAGAACTTGTTGTTGATTTTTTGTACGCTGACGATCCCCTTCACTATATGCATAACGCTCACGAGCATATCCTAACGCTTGTTCACCATTTAAATGGTTCACACCAGCATGTACACTAAGTCCTGGAGCATGTAAGAAGTTACTACATTCATAACCCGGTTCAACATTAACGTCTACACCACCAATTGCATCAACAATATCAGTCACTGTATCAAAGCCAACTTTGAATGTATAGTTGATTTCAATACCCAATAGTTTTTCTACCGTACGCTTAGTTGCATTTGTACCATGAATACCTGTATGAGTAATCTTATCCAATGCACCTTGTTGACATCCATCTGCTGCATCACAAGCCGTTTCGACATAAAAGTCACGAGGAATTGAAGTCAATAGAACTGTATTAGTTTTTGGGTTTACTGTAGCAACCATAATAACATCACTACGTCCATTTTCATCATATCCACCACGAGTATCTGAACCAGAAATTAATACATTAAATGGAGTTGTAGTAATATTACTTACGGCATTTGCCTTATCTGTATTCTCTACTTCATAACTGATTTGATAAACTACACGAGTGTTATTATCAAATTCAGCATATTCTTCGATATCTGTGATTTGTTCACGACTTGATTCATTGATAATAATTGAATCTACATCTCCATTATAGAAAGCAGCTAGCATATCCGTCATACTTTCATATGGTGTTTGGTTCATTTCAATACCAGATTTACTTAAATCCTTTAATACTTTTTTTGATCCCACGGTTCCAATGTTTTGTAGTACACCGATACTATGTCCAGCTAAATCATTCTTCTTTTTCAAATCACTGGATTTCTTAACAACTACACTCACAGTTGTTTTTGAATTGGAAGATACAGTCGTCATATTTGATAATAAATTACCAGTTTTTGATATATAGTATCCACCCATACATGATCCTAATGCAATAGCTATTGTAAAGATAATACAAATAATTTTAGACACAGCACCCTTTGCGGCAAAACACAATAATAAACTGAAAATTAAATCTAAAAGCACAAATACAACTGTTACTAAAAACAATAATTTAGTTGGTAAAACATTTAATTTTACTAAATTAAACAACAAGTACATTGTTGCAGCAACTAATAAAATAGAAAAGATGACTCCAAATACCTTTCCTACCCTATTTGGTTTCTTTTTATTTTTTTGCATATTAAACTCTCCTTAGACCTATCCATCATACTACAAAAAAAAGGGATAGGCAAACCTATCCCAATTATATTACTTTACGTCATCCGCTGATTTTCCAGCTAATACCGCATTAATTTTATCCTTAGCCATCTTAACTGTACTTTGATCTGGAACCATGACACTAGCTGCATCACCAAGTTCAGCACACATTAATGTATCACCTGTTCCATCCACCATATACTGTTCCATCTTCCATTTTGGATTGTTGTTGATTTGATGTTTAATTAAATCCGAAATTTCTTCATTTGACATTGTTGTAGAGAAAGTATTAGCCATCGCATCCATAATAGAAGCATACTTTGTAATGACACTTGGTTTTGTAGCTTCATTTACAATTCCCATTAAGACTTGTTGCTGATTCTTAGTACGTTGGCGATCCCCTTCTGTATATGAATATCTTTCACGAGCATAAGCTAATGCATGTTGTCCATCCAAGTGATTTACACCTTCATGAACACTGAATGTAGATGTTGATACTGCATAACCAGGTTCTACATATACATCAACACCACCTAATGCATCTACCAAATCAGTCACTGTATCAAATCCAACTTTAAATGTATAATTGATTTCAACACCCAATAATTGCTCTACTGTACGTTTTGTAGTGTTTGTACCATGAATACCCGTATGTGTAATTTTGTCTAATGCCCCTTGCATACAACCATCTGCCGCATCACAAGCGGTAGTTACATAGAAGTCACGAGGTACAGAAGTTAATAAGATCGTACTTGTCTTAGGATTGACAGTAGCAACCATAATCACATCACTACGACCATTTTCATCAAATCCACCACGCGTATCGGATCCTGAAATTAATATATTAAATGGTTTTGAAGTAATATCACTTACGGCATAAGCCTTATCTGTATTTTCTACTTTATAAGAAGTTTGATAAACAACTCTTGTATTATTATCAAAATCCGCATAGCTTTCCATATCTAAAATTTGACTACGACTCGATTCATTAATAATAATTGAATCCACTTCTCCATTATAGAAAGCTTCTAACATAGCACTTAAACTATCATATTCACTTTGATTCATCACAATACCATCTTTACTTAATTCTTTTAAAGCCTTCGATGATCCTTGAGTACCAATCGTACGCAATGTACCAACTGATAAACCATTTAATTGTGATTTATTCTTTATATCACTCGATTGTTTAACTACTACACTCACCGTATTTTTTGCATGTTTCGTTACATTCGTAATGTTTGTCAATAAACTTCCTGTTTTCGAAATATAATAACCACCCATACAAGAACCAAATATAAGTACTAAAGTAATAACAACACAAATTATTTTTGAAACAAATGCTCTTGTATAATAACACAACAATAACGCAAATATCGCATCTAACAATACAAATACAATAGTAATTAAAAATAATAATTTAGTTGGTAAAACATTAATTTTAATCAATTGATATAAAAGATAAAATGATGCTACAACTAACAGAATAGATAATGCAATTCCAATTCCTCTTAAAACTTTATTTTGTTCTTTCATGCTTATACAGCCCCTCTTCCATAAAGAACTTGCTTAACTGTTTTAAACAATAATGTCACATCCAACCAGAATGACCAGTTGCGATAATAATATTCATCTAAAACTAAGCGGTGGTCAAAGTCCACATCGCTACGACCATGACTTTGCCACATACCTGTAATACCAGGCTTACATGCGACAACATCATCATAATATTGTCCCATATCTTCTTTTTCACGTGGCAAATAAGGTCGAGGACCTATCAGAGACATCTGACCAAGTAAAACGTTAATGAATTGCGGAAATTCATCCAAACTCTTTTCACGCAAGAATTTTCCTGCACTTGTAATACGAGGATCATTTGCCAATTTTTTATTCACAGTATATTCTTCGCGAATTGCAGGATCCTTTTCCATTAATTCTTCAAGAATCTTATCTGCACCAAGCACCATAGTTCGATACTTATACATCTTAAATTCTTTACCATCCTTACCAATACGATTCTGTGTAAAGAAAATAGGCCCCTTATCTCCTTCTTTACGATTTTTCACAAATACAAAAACAGTTAATGGAATCAAAATTAAGATTCCGCATAGTCCAGCACAAATATCCATCAAACGTTTCAATACATAAGACCCCATCTGATTTACACCACGGGAATTTGAAATCATTAAGATTCCATCAAAGTCTTCAACCTTTGTATCAAACGTTACTAGACCATTAACTTGTGGTAAATACTTAATCACATTTACTTTTTTCTTAAATAATTCAAATAATGAATTTAAGTTTTTCTGTTTCAATTCAGGAATCGCAATTAATACCGTATCAATATTATGTGATTTGATAAATGAATCTACATCTTCAATTCCTATTGTTCTATTCTCAGAAACAATTTGTTCCTGATGAATACCATATGATTTACAATTCACAAACCCCTGTACATCCAACAACGAGTAACTATTTCCTCTACATACAAAGGCAAGTTGTGCAGCTGTATGACCTACACCAACAATTAAAGTATTATGTTTATATTTCTTTCTAAACCATTTATGAGTATATCTGGAATTAAATCCTGCAAAAACAAACAAAAAGAGTGTTAAGAACACAAAACCATATAGTTTACGAAATGTCCAAGAATAAAATGGAAATACCAAAAAACTCGCAAAGAAAAAGCCAACATGACTCAATACTAATAATCGTATTTCATCATACATTAATAATACTTTTCCTTGATAACGACCAATTAGAATCTGCATCAAAAAATATAGTGCACATAACTTTATAGCGATTTCATCATCAAATCGTGCTATATTCATGGCCTGCAAGAACTGTATTAATATCCAGAAAAATACAAATTCAATAAATATTTTTAATCTTCCTATTTTTGACATATAGAATACTCCTCACAATTTACATATAAACTATTGTACTAAAAAAAAAAGAAAAGAACAACATCCGTCCTTTTCAGTCAAAAACAGGTACATCTAACCTTGAATAGAAGATAACACAACAAACGTCGCTGCATCCACTACACATGTGTTATGAATATCTTGGAATGTAAATGTAACTGTATATTGTTGTGTAGATTCATCTAAAGTACAACCAATATCTGTCACATCCTCTTGTCCTAATCCTGCATTAGCAAGAGATGCATCAATAGCTGCTTGTTGATTTTCATCAAAAGAAGTTGATTCTTTTTTTTCTTCTTTCTTTGTTTCAGTTTTCGTTTCTTCCTTCTTCTCTTCTACGGGTTCAGTTGTAGAAACAACTTCACTATTACTTCTTTTATAATTTCTTTCTTGTATAATACCATCTTTACCAATCTTATATTCATAAGATCCAGTAGTTGTATCAAAACTTACAGTATAGTATTTCTTTTCTTCTTGAATCGATACATTTGAACATTCTTTTTTAGTAGCATTCGCATCATCTCTTGCGACTTCTAAGATATCGTTTTGCGTGATTTCTAATTCACTATTTCCACATCCAGTTAGTAATAGAGTTGAAGCTAAAATAATAAAACTATTTCTTTTTCTTCTTTTTACCATTCTCTTCTCCTCCATAACCATATCCGTAGCCATATCCATAATTACTGTCACTTGCTGATTCTACTTTGTTTAATACAACACCCATAACGTGACCACCATTTCTTTCAACATCATTAATGGCTGCTTTAACTTTACGTTTATCTGATGTTTTAGAGTCAACTACATATAATACTCCATCACTCACGTTACATAATGGAATGGCATCTGATGCAACCGCAACTGGTGGACAGTCAATAATAATATATCCAAATTCTTGGCGTGCTTGATTTAAGAATTTAGCTAATCTTTTTGATCCTAATACTTCACTAGGATTTGGTACTCTATGACCTGCAGTAATGACAGATAAAGGATAACCTCCATCATATTGTACGTCTTGTACTCCTTCAAATGAATGAATACTTACGCCTTCTCTAAATTCTGAAATAATATTTGTTAGTCCAGAACGATTTGAAATCTGAAGTGTTTTATGAACTGATGCACCTCTTAAATCACAGTCAATTAGTAAAACATTTTTATATTTAGCTGCCATAATACGAGCTAAATTACAAGCTACAGTACTCTTTCCTTCATTCGGAATTGTACTTACTACGTTGATTACTTGAATCGCATCATCCATCTGACTAAATTCAATATTTGTACGTAATCCACGATAGATTTCATCCACATCAAATTGATTTCTTTTCTTTCTTGCCATTTCTATCTCCCAAAGAAACCAAACAGTTTCTTTTTCTTTTCAACCTCAATATTTAATATTTCTTTATTACTCAATAATAATTTAGGATTCTCATAAAATAAGATATCCGCATTATCAAACCCTATACGCTTGCCTACAACCGTATGCACATCACTCAATTGTTCGATTCTATTTCCTGTAGCTCTATGCGCATCAGTACAAATTACATCACAATATCCATTGTCTAATAATTCCAATGCATTAGACTGTATTTTCTTACCATTTACGCCTAAGATCGAAGTACGATTCAATTGTAGAACACAACCCATATCTACCCAATGATCAATAATTGAATAATCAAGACCATCATGGAAATATCTTTCAATATGAGCTAATACAGGAACAAAGCCTTTCATCTTCAATTCATATAAACATTCATCTCTATAATCAATCGAATGAATATCACGAAGAACATTGTATTCAACTAACATGTATTTACTACTATTTAAAGTAGGATATAAATCTAATTCCAATCCTTCAATAAATTCACTATTCATCATAACTTCCCCACCAAAATAAATAGGGATAGGACTCATCTTTCTTAATTCCAATTGACGAGTTACCATTTCATTATAGATATGAACATCTAATTGACCAGGAATGAAATGAGGTGTACTACAAATACCTACTATACCATCCTTCTTAGCAGATTCTAATGAACTCACTGCATCCTCAACACAAGGCATACCATCATCAATACCCCAAGCAATATGAGAATGCAAATCAATATACTTAGCCATTATAGTTCAGGAATCTCGCAGAATACTGGAATACCCAAATATTTTTCTGCCTCTTCCTTCGTACGCAAACGATTATCAAATAAGAATCTCAATGTTGCATAACCACAACCAAGCACAAAACCAACCATAGTAGCAAGTAATGTATTTTTCTTCACATTCGGTCCACTAGGAATATAAGACAACTTAGCCTTATCAACAACCTCAATATTACGAACATTCAAATTCTTCTGCATTGTACGAATAAATGTACTTACTGTATCATTTGCGATATCCTTAGATAATTTAGGATCCGTTGTAGTAGCAGAAATCGTAATAATCTCCGTATTAGACTCATTGCTAACACTAACAAGCTTTTTTACACTATCAGCACTTTCTAATCCAACATCCTTAGCCACTTCAGACATAATGTTATTTTGAGTTAATAAATTAACAGCATTCGTAACCAATTTACTATTGGCCATCTGCGAATTATAATCCAAAGAACCACTCTCACTAATCTGTGGAGTTAAATAAATTGATGTACTAGCCGTATACGTTGGAGCAATTAATAACTTTGTTCCAAAGAAACCACCAACACCAAACAATATACATAAAACAATAATCAACTTAATATGTTTTAATATAGCCCTAAATAATTCTAATAAATCAATCTCTTCCATTTCACGTACTTCACTCTGTGTACGATCCATTCTACTGTTTACCATAAAAGCCTCCCTGTTCCTACTTACTTTTTATATTTTATAATAAAGAAATTACCTCTTTCCTTATCAACACGATTTAACCGCATTAATAACTATACCATAAAATGAAAATCATTTTATAAATATTTTTTTATATATACAATTGTTAATGATTATTTTGAATATTCCATTTATCATTCTTATGAAATATTGTTCATACATTATACTTATTTTTAAAACAAACTTTTATCTATCCTATATTATCATATTAATTCTATTAAAAATGCCTATTTATTCATACCAATCATTTGGTATTAGACTTATACTGTCAGACCAATCTTCACAGATATAATTACTAAAATAATCTTGATTGAAATTAGCGTGATCAACAATAATGACTTGTAAATCACCATTTAATTCACTTGTGCGCTTATTAATAAATCTATAAATTCTTTTTACTTCTTCCCAATCTTTTCCATTTTTACCAGACTCTGATGGAAAATATACTTGTGATGGTTGATCTAAAAACATAAAACTAGGCACAGGTCTATTCGCATTAATAAAATACTTCTGTAATGCAAAGTATGTTATAAGATGAACTCCAACCCAGTTTGACCCACTTCCTAATTGTTTAAGTGGTACCGGTCTTTCAATTTTATCAACAATAACAGTGGCTTTATTCAAATCTAGTCTATATGGATTACCACTATACTCTAGATTTAATGATTTTGCCCATTCTGTCATGTCCTCCTGTATTCGCGAGAGCGCTGACCTCTTACGATCTTCTATTAATTCTTGACTAAGAGCGATATCAATTTCGTTTATTCTTTCTTCTAATTTCTTTATTATTTGTGACTGTTGCTCGGATTCTATATCGTTGCTAACACTCTCCATCCAAAGACTGATTCTTCCAACAACTTTACCTCTTTGTGTATTTAAATCTCGGATACGAGTTAATTCATCTTCATTCTTGTACAAACCGTTAATTTCTGCTTCTATTGATTTTATAACTTTTAATTTGTCCTGTCGTTCTTTCTCCAAGGAAGAAATATAATTCAATAATTTTGGATTTTGACGAGTCACATTTTTAATTGATTTATCCAAATTTATAATAGAATGTTTAATCATTTCAACACTTGGATTCGGATGCTCTAATTTTGCGGAACAAAACGGACACCTTTCATTATTAAAATTTAATTTTTCAAAAAGCCCAATAGATTCAAGACGTATTTTCTGATGCGTTGCTTCTTTATAATATCCATTTGTTTCAAAAGATAATTCTTTTGCATTTTTTAATTTAAACTCAATATCATCATATTCATTTCTTACTTTTTCAAGATCACTTTGCAATGTTAATAATCTATCCATCCCATCATCTGAACTGATTATACTAGGGGACCATTTCAACACCTCACCTAAAGTTGTCAATAATTCTTGATGGTCATTATAATTAATTTTTTCAGAATCGGATATAAGTCCAACTTGTCGCGCTTCCCCCATTAATGTTATTCCTCTTATTGAACCTTCTCCCTTTAAATTATTATTTTCAGAATATTTGCGTTCCTCATTTTTTAGTTTACTCTTCAATTTACTTCTTTCATTTTCTAAAACTAAAGCTTCCTCACTAACCGCTCCTAAAAAATAAGGGATTGTATCTTTTATGGCTTGTGTTATAAAATCATCCGATTGTCGATGAAATAAGAAATTTTTTGATGCAATTTCATCCTGACCTTGAAAACAGTAATATAAAGCATGCCTGATATTTGCTGATAATGCTTTTCTATTCTGTCCTTTTGGTGGTTTATTTAAATTCTCTGAAATTCCAACCTTTCTTGTTAGCATCTCCTCAATTCCACTTACATTCGTATTAGACGAGAAGTCGCATTTTATTGGAACTTCAAGATTCTCTCCAATTTCATAATAACAATCCATTGTAGATTGACGATTCTTTCCCGGATTTTTTCGTGCAACAAATATTCGTTCAGTTTCAAACTGTAAGAGCAATCCATACCATGATACAGTATCACGAACTACCCCATCAGCAATATTACATGAATTTCCACCCATACAATATTCTATAATATCACCCAGAACAGACTTACCAGATTTCGATTTTCCAGTAATTATATTTACTTTTCCTAGTTCAAAAACTAAATGACGGACTTTACCATTATATCCATAAAGAACAAGTTCGCGTATTTGCATCATGGTCTCACCCCCAACTCAATAAATATTGTTTCAACTTTTCCTGCTTTTGCAAACCATTTACCAATTTGCTTACTTTTTCTTATACATTCAGAAATTTCATCATCAACAAATTTTCCTTCACTAATTTTCGAAGCATTATTTAGTTCCAAATTCCCATTTTTCGTGACATAAATTACCCCTGTTTGAAGAAGAAACTCAAGTGACTCATTAGTGATTTCAATCAATCCTTTAGTTCTTTCCGGAAAATCAATCAATAACTGCGGATATTTTTGAATCCATAAATGTAGTTGCGTTCTACTATCAATTAATTTACGCGTTTCTTTATGAAGCACTAATGGTAATACCAAGTAAATTAAAGGGACTGGAAAAGAAGTGTCTGTTTGTCCATTATAAGTCTTTATTGTCATATACAATAATCTACCGCAAAATGCAGGATTGAATAGAAAAGCAACTTCAGGCGTTCGCATTGACCAATTATTCATGATCATTTTCCTCCAAATTCAATAAATACTTAAGTCTTTCCTCAAAATCTATATGCCATCCTATTCTTAGTCTACTTGCTAAAATATGGTAACTTCCTCGCATCACAAACGGAGAATCACATTTTGGACGAATACGAAAATTTTTGTTTTCTAATTCTGAAAAAAGTTTTCTACCTTTTTCTACTTTTTCATTTTCTGTAATATTACTACACATAGACAAATCATCTTCCATTTCAATAAAGCAATGTTCCCATTCATCAATTAATTCGGATTCATATTTTTCTAATTCATTCATATACAATAAATCATTTCTAACCCAATTAGCTCGTTGCTGAAAAGCACGATAATAATCCCTTAGAACTATCTGCATTCTATGGCTTTTGAAATTTAATAATTTTAATTGCTCACATAATATATTTTCACTATCACTTGGCTGTATTTCTTCTAAATCCATATCTAAAACATCAATTGGTAAATTATCATCTGAATACTCTTTACTCAAAGACGAGATATAAAATCTAACTTGATTTTGATTAACAAAAACAGGACTATCTGAGCATAAAGCTTTAATCGCTTGAGCATACCACCAGCCCTCTAATCGTTCTAAAATAGCATTTTCAAATTTAGGTACACAAGAATATCTAATTTGTTTTCTTATATCTTTTTCTACATTCATAATATTACTAGCACCATCAACCACAAATATTTTCGATATTAAGTTACGAATTATATTTTGATCCATTTTTAAAAACACTTCATAATATTTTTTATTTCCTTTACTTTTTGACTCAACACATACATTTTTTAAAATACCGTATGCTTTATCTACATCGCGATTAATATTTTCTTTGAGATAATAAGCTGCAGTGTTATTTGGCGCATCTGCAGTTGTTATGATTAGAAAATCTGTGTCATCAACTAAATTAGGAGACTTTATAATTATATCAATCCATACTTTCAATGTTCTCCACAAATCTGTACTCATATCTGTTAAGTCACCATATTTTTTGACATGATGCTTTACCTGTATAAGCTGTTTAGGAATATCATTCTCAACAAAAGCTACATCATCAAATTTTTCAATACTTATTTGATAATTCGGATTGTCATTTTTAAGTAGAAGTGATAATGCATAACGGACTTGATATAGATAACCAAGCATCTGTTCAGAAGCATCATGACTCGGCATTCTTATCCCTTCCTCTCATAAAATTATTATTAACAATATTCATTCCAAATAATTAACTGATACTGTACTTTGAATATCAAATTAATTTTAGATTTATAGCCATTAAAATTAAAACCTACTATATAACGATAATTTTAAATTAAAAACTGAAATGATGAACTTATAAATCATATTAATCCCTTCTAAACAAATCTCGAGTATACACTTTGTCTTGTACATCATCTAAACAACTATCATAACGATTCGCGATAATAGCTTGAGATTGTACTTTGAATTCATCTAAATCATTTACTACCTTACTACCAAAGAATGTTTCTCCATCCTTTAATGTTGGTTCATAAATAATTACTTTAGCACCCTTAGCCTTAATACGTTTCATAACACCTTGAATAGAACTCTGTCTAAAGTTATCACTATTTGATTTCATAGTTAAACGATATACACCAACAGTCACATCATGTTCTTTAGATTCATCCCATGAATCATTTGCTTCATAAGCACCCGCAATCTCTAATACACGGTCCGCAATAAAATCTTTACGAGTACGATTAGATTCTACAATTGCTTCAATTAAGTTTTCAGGCACATCCTGATAGTTAGCTAGTAATTGTTTTGTATCCTTAGGTAAGCAATACCCACCATATCCAAAGGAAGGGTTATTATAATGAGAACCAATACGTGGATCTAAACATACACCATCAATAATTTGTTGTGTATTTAATCCTTTACTTTCTGCATATGTATCCAATTCATTAAAATACGCAACTCTCAATGCCAAATAAGTATTTGCGAATAATTTAACAGCTTCTGCTTCAGTAAATCCCATAAATAATGTATCAATATTTTCTTTAATAGCACCTTCTTGAAGTAAAGAAGCAAAAGTATGACTAGCCTTAACTAACTTTTCATCATTCTCATCTGTGCTTACAATAATTCTTGAAGGATATAAGTTATCATATAAAGCCTTAGACTCTCTTAAAAATTCTGGACTAAAAATAATATTCTTAGTATTAAATTTCTTTCTAACACTCTCTGTATATCCAACTGGAATAGTTGACTTAATAACCATAATAGCATTAGGATTATACTTTAATACTAACTCGATAACACTCTCTACTGCACTCGTATCAAAGAAATTCTTCTTACTATCATAATTTGTAGGTGCAGCAATAACTACAAAGTCAGCATCAGTATAAGCATATTCCGCATCTAAAGTAGCCTCCAAGTTCAAATCCTTTTCAGCTAAATATTTCTCAATGTACTCATCTTGAATTGGAGATTTTTTAGCATTAATTAAATCAACCTTCTCCTTAATAATATCTACTGCCTTTACCTCGTTATGTTGAGATAATAAACAAGCAATACTCAATCCTACATACCCTGTTCCTGCAACTGCAATTTTCATTTTAATTTTCCTCCTAATTAAAAACTTATAGAAAAAGAAATTATAATCATTCCTTTTTTCAACCCGTTTAGTATTATATCATTTTATATTAAAAGCAATATAAAAGAGTCGAATTATTACGACTCTTTCAAATATTTATCAACAAATACTTTAGTCTCAATTGTATTAATTATTCATATAAAATTCTTTATACCACTCAGCAAATTTTCTTAAGCCTTCTCTTAATGGAGTATGAGGTTTAAATCCAAAATCTCTTTCTAAAGCACTCGTATCCGCATAAGTTACTGGTACATCTCCTGGTTGCATAGCCACTAATTCTTTATGAGCTTCAAAATCATAATCTTCAGGTAATACTCCAGCTCTTACTAATTCTTCAGAAAGAATCTGAACAAAGTCCAATAAATTTTCTGGATTACTATTACCAATATTGTAAATAGCATAAGGTGGAATAGGAAGGCCATCCTCACCATTCTTCTTTTCAGGAGCTTTATTCATTACACGAATAACGCCTTCTACTATATCATCTACATATGTAAAATCACGTTTACAATTACCGTAATTAAAAATCTTAATCGTATCTCCATTCACTAGTTTATTTGTAAATCCAAAATAAGCCATGTCTGGACGTCCAGCTGGGCCATATACAGTAAAGAATCTTAGTCCAGTACTAGGAATATTGTATAGCTTAGAATATGCATGAGCCATTAGCTCATTACTCTTCTTAGTAGCTGCATATAAACTAACCGGATTATCTACCTTATCATCCGTACTATAAGGAACCTTTTTATTAGATCCATATACACTACTACTAGAAGCATATACTAAGTGTTCTACTGGATAATTTCTACAAGCCTCTAAAATATTGTAGAAACCCAACATATTACTTTCAATATAAGCATCTGGATTCGTAATCGAATAACGAACACCTGCCTGGGCACCTAAGTTAACAACAATACTAGGACGATACTTATCAAAGATAGAATCAATCAATTCTTTATTTGCCAAGTTTCCCTTAATAAACGTATAATTCGAATAACCAGACAATTCATTTAATCTAGCCTCCTTAATACGTACATCATAATAATCATTCATGTTATCTAAACCGATAACCTTACATTCAGTATTCTCTTTCAAAATCCTTTTACATAAATTGGATCCAATAAATCCTGATGCACCTGTAACAAAAATAGTTCTATTCATCTTATATCCTCCTGCAATTTAATACTTAAATATTAAAAATTATTCTACAAATAATCCAGATTTTTTACTTCTAGAATAACCTTTGATATCAAATAAATATGAAGAAAGTTTTAAACTTTCTTCTTTAAAATTTCTCAATACACAATAAAATAGCTAACTCATAGAATTTATACTAATTTGACTTATGCTATTTAAATACATATATAAAAAGTATTAATTAAATATTAAAATTTACATCTAGATATAGCATTATATAAAGCTAACTTTAAATAAGTTAACATAACATAAACTGTTATATATTCTACTTATGAACTAGATGATTTCTAATTCTTATTATCATATCACAAGTATATTCTTTATAGAAAATATAATTTACTACAAAACTAACTATAAGCGTACCCATACACACCAAAACAGCAGTCATAATCCAATATATGTACGAATTTACACTTATCTTTATTATATAAAACAATAAAGTAGTAGTGAATGCAATAATTGTATCAATTACACATTGTTTAGTGAAAAGGCTATATGAACGATATAATATATTATGTTTAATATACCATACATGGTATATTAAACGATATGACATAGCAAAAATTGTACCTATTGCAACTCCAACTAATCCAAATTTTAAAACTAATAAAATCGAAGAAACAACATTGATTATTGCTTCAATAATAGAAGCGTTTTGAGTTTCTCTATAATGTCCTGCAGCCTTAACAATCATTTTATATATATTTTGCAAACAAAAACCTGCATTTGCAATAACAATTAAAACAGAAAATAATGGTACATTATAATTTGCATCATGAACATTTTTAGTATATATCAGAATGAAAGGTATAATTAAAATATTTGTAACCGTAAATAATATTGTTATAAATGTATGTAAAATCCATTCTGTTTTATTAAAAAAATTACTAAGTGTATCATATTCATCCAATGCAATCATGTTACCCATTGTTGCTTGCACTCCATTTAACATTGAAATAATCATTGTCCTTAGACTTGATACTACTAAATAATAAACAGAATAAATAGAAACACTCTCTAATGAAGAAAACACAGTTAACACTGCAACATCAGTGTGATCAACTATTACACTGGCTATATGTTGTGCCAACCCATTCCATTTTTGTTCAATTGGTTCCACATCATACTCAACTTTATAATTAATTTTGTAATTTTTATTAACATATAAAAATAATATAACAGGCTTAATAAGAAAGATTAGAGCTGTTGAATATTTTACCAATAATAACGATGCTCCCATATTAATGAGAACAATTGAGACCACAGTATTAATTATTGTAGCAAAAGCTTGTGCTCCTAAAGGTATAAATGCAGTTTGATCGGCTTGTAATAAAAGTGAGTTATTCATTCCTAGATAATAGTTTGCAAATGAATTAATAGATAACGCTATTATCATTAGAATAACGAACCATGATTCATATTCATTAATCAATTTAGGATAAAACGCACAAAGGAATAAAACATATATAAATAATATTAAACCAATAATTCTAAAAAATCTTCTACTTGATTTTAAGATACAATTTACACGATATGTGTCATTTTCTGCCAATGGTTTATACAATGCAGATTGGACAACAGCCCCAACACCTAATTCACACATCTGAATAAACCCTAAAAATTGATTTATAGAACTCATTAAGCCATTAGATTTCGAACCATATGCAGATAAAATAATAGCAGGTAAGGCAAAGCCACAAACCATAGAAACTATTTGAGACAATATCCCTGCAAATGAATTTAATATTAATTTATTTTTCCTACTCAATTTAAACATTTTATCTCCTATATAAGACCTTATAACAAATTTTAATTAATATTACCACTATAAATGTACCATAAAACAATTCTTTTAAAGTTAAATATAATGCGCCTCTTGAAAAACCTATAACAGCATTTAATCCAGCTACAGTAATAAATAAATGCAACGGATTATTTGTTAAATTTTCATTGTATGCATATTGCATCAAAAGCCCCATAAATGCTCCAATAATCCCCATATAGAAAAGTCCACCAATATATCCACCATTTATAAAAGTTTCTCCAATCATTGAAAATCCAGCACCCCAATTTATTTTCAAAAACTCTTGTGAAAACCAATCAGCTATCAGGATTTGCTTTATTCCGATTAAATTCAATACTCTTGATGAAACAACACCTAAAATTGAAACTATATACGTATTCGTGTAGGGAAATATAGAATTACCAGTATAAAATAGAAATGTAATTATTCCCATTGTTCCTCCGAGTTCAAAAAAAGTATCTACTATTGGTGAATGGTCAACGCTTAATATACTAGAAAAATCTAAAGAACTTAATCCATTAGCACTATCACGTACTATTGTTACTACATTTAAAGCATATATACCTATAATACCAATAATAATGTATTTTAAATACTTTTTTATAGAAATATTATTATAGTGAGAATGAAGCCAAAACAAAATTACTAAAGAGTACAACCAGCTTCCTCTATCACCGGACAATAATTGAAATATCGTATAAAGTCCAAAAATTGTGTATACAATTATTCTTGCTCTTTTTGAATATTTATTACTAATCAAATAACCAATCAATGATGGAAAAAAGAAATACATAATTATTTGAGTATATCCAGATTGTGTTGCATAATCACCGTAATATAACGCATTATAACCATATAAACGTGCAATTTTCATATTTTGCATTGCTGAGTAAATAGCGATAGGCGTTGTGATTATCAATAACACCTTAGATACTAATCGCATTGATATTGATATTTTTTCGATATACTCGTTATTCTCGTAATTGATTTTTTCCTTTAGTGCTTTTATGTCAATATTGTTTCTTTTTGTTAACATCATAGCTCCAAAATGAAAAATTAGCATCCCAAGGCAAACATATAATTGAACTTTTATTAATTCTTTCTCACTAGGTATGTAATTTGTACCATAGTATAGAACTTTACTACCTATTTCATTTTCTTGATGTATATTCAAAGCCCACATGCAAGGTTGTCCATAATTAAAAATGAAGAAAAAAGTCATGAAAATAAAATATAGAGAAAACAATTTATCTTTTGTCTTACATTTCCAGGTAATTATACAATAGATATAGCAAAATATGCCGAGCCAATTAATCATCATATGATTCATAGAGAATATACATAAAATAAAATAAAGCAAAATTAAAATATTAACGATTAATTCTTCCCTAGTAATCTTAAAAAAAATTCTATTTTTCATTAATTTTTTTCTTCCTTTATTACATATTGAACAAAATTAAGCCACTTTTCACAAATAATATCTATATTTAAAATATTTCTAATTTTTGTTGCTTCTTTTCCAATTTTAATTGATTTTTCATAGTGCTCAAACACATCAACAATAGCATCGGAAAACTCTTGCACATTTCCTACTTGTGTAAGCCAACCATTAATTTTATTTTTTATAAACATTTTGGCTCCACCTATTGGACAATCAGTAGCAACAACGGGTATACCAATTGCCAAGGCTTCTAACATTGAGTTAGAAATCCCTTCATAATTTGAAGATATTAGAAAAGCTTTACTTAATAACATTTCTTCATGAATTCTGTTCGTAAAACCTCTAAGTTGTACTTTACTTTCTAAATTCTCACTTTTAATATAATTAATTAATTCATTTTTTAATGGTCCATCACCATAGATATCTAAAAAACAATCAATTCCACGTTGATTAACAATTTTTATAGAATCAATCATCATCTTTAAATTTTTTTGTGTATTTAATCTGCATGCAGTAATTAAACGATTGTTTTCAATGTCCCCTTTAAAAAAAGGTAGATTTGGTGTTAATGGATTAGGTATAACAATTTGCTCTACTTTTTCAGAGATTTTATTATCAAAGTAATTTTTAGCATCATTTGTCTGTAAAACCAAGCCATCAACTCTGTTATATAATAAATCTCTTAGTCTCCTAACCCATTTTTGATTAGGATCTTGATACGGATCATTCCTTTCACTTACAATCAGAGGTATGTTACAATTCCAACAAGCAAGAATAGAATGTAAATTAACATCCGCTAAAAATGAAATCACACAATTTGGATCATATTCTTTTATATATTTTCTTAATTTTATTACTCTCTCTATTGGTCGAAAAATTTTTATTTTATTATTTGCTGTAATATGCTTAAGATTTATTCGTGAATCCAATTCGTAATCTTGTCTTTTACTATATATAGTTACAATACCCACCTCAATATTATTTTCGATTAACTTATTTGCCAGTGCTACTATCACTCTTTCTGCACCACCATTACCTACTATTCCAATAACGAATAAAATTTTATTAATCATTATAATTGTTTCTCCTATATGTTTACTCTATTTTAGTTTTCTATAAATTGCAGCAATAACTAAAAGAGCCCTTGTTTTATTCATTAACATTAATTTTCTAAATAAGCGATTTTGTAAATTTAAGTTTTCAATCGAGACAGCATCAATTCGTTCATGAATATTTTTCATACTAAAGACATTTGATAAAAAATTTACCTTGTTAGTATAATCCGATTTTCCTACTGCATTAACCATAGTTCTCATATTAATATAATTTATATAATATAGAATCGGTTTATCTTCAAAATATTTTTCTAATGATTTGAATAAACATTCAAATGAACATAAATATTTCTCGTTAAAATGTTGTGTCATTGATCCATCATTAATATAATAATTTACAAAGCATTTTTTTGTAACATATGTATTTTTCATCAAATCTGTAGCAATTGATGAAAACACCATATCTTCACCAATTGAAATACCAGTATCATAATATTCTATACATTTTAAAGCAATATCCCTTGAGTACACTTTATCCCATCTTGTTGGACCGATACCTCCTGGAATCATATATGTTTTTTTGATTTCATTAATAGATTTTTCGTCGTAATATCCTTCTTCTAAAATTGAATATGAGTTGTTCGATTGTTTAACATCATTTACGACTCTTTGAAAAGCATACATAATCATATCAATGTTAGGAAATTTGTTTAGAATCTCTTTAACTGTATCGTACCAATCTGGTTCAAACCAATCATCACTATCTATATAAGCAATATACTTACCTGAAGCATTTAAAGTCCCAACTTTAACAGCATCCGCTAAACCTCCATTTTTTTTGTGGATAACTTTTATATTTTTATAAGCACTTGCATATTCATCACAAATTTGAGGACATTTATCAGGACTTCCATCATCAACAAGAATAACTTCTAAATTTTCATCCATTTGATCAATAATGCTATTTATGCATCTTTTTAAATATTTTTCAACATTATATATTGGAATTACTAGACTTAAATTTTTTAACATATATATCTCCTATTTTAACATTTCTCTTATAGTTTCTTTTACTACATTTTTTTTATCGAATACCATTTCCATATGTTTCCTAGAGCATATACCCATAGCTAATCTTTCTTCATATGAAAGCAATGTAAATTTTTTCATTGCTTCATATAGACTAATAACATTCTTTTTTTCTACAAGATAACCACTTTCATTTTGTACAACAGCTTCTAAGCAACCATGAATATTTGATGTTATTATAGGTCTACCACATGCTGCGCATTCTAAATTTGTATTTGCCATGCCTTCATGCCAAGATGGAAGTACAAAGCAATGACATTTTTCAATAAATGGTCGTACATCGCTTTGATACCCGTAATATTTTAGCCAGCCTTCATTTTCATATTTTTTAATCTTATTTTCGTAATCTTCTTCATAATATCCTAAAACATCTAATTCACAATTTATCCCATTATCAACTAATCTTTTTGTGGCTTCAAACAACTCATTTACGCCTTTTTCTGCCATTATTCGTCCCATAAATAGAAAAATTGTTTTATTATCTTTAGGATAATCTAATAATTTAAACTTTTCTAAATTTACTCCTGCACCATTTAATCTAAAAGCTTGTCTTTTATCGATAATTGATTCATCAATAAAAATTTGTTTGTTTTCTTCATTCTCGAAAAAAACAACTTTAGCATCTTTACAACTTACTTTATACATTAATATAACTAACTTTTTTAATAATGAATCTTTTTCAAAAGCTGTACCTAGTCCAGTAATATTGATTGCATAAGGTATTTTTAACAAACGAGAAGATAATCCTGCATAAATATTCGGTTTTATAGTATATGTTATTACTAAATCTGTTTTTAATTTAGTTATGATTTTTAAATACTTTAAAAATAAAAATAAATCTGTAACGGGATTGATTCCCCTCCGATCAACTCTTGTTTCAATATATTTACATCCATCTTCTTTTAAATTTTCAACTAATTTACCATAAGGCAAAGATATATATACATCATGTTTTTTAAGAAGTTCACATATTAATTCTCTTCTAAATTGATATAACCCTGCATCATCATTAGCGACTATTAGTATTTTCATTAATTTACTGCTCCTATTTTATTTTTTTTGTAGGTGTACCAACATAAGTACCTTCTACCATTATATCTTTAACTACCGTAGCACCAGCACCTAATACGACATTATCACAAATAAATGTCCCTTGTATTATTTTAGTACCTGTACCTATTTCTGAACATCTACCAATCATAGTATTACCAGAGATATTAGCTGATGGATAAACTGTTACAAAATCATTTATAACTACATCATGTCCCACCGTACAATCTAAATTTAAAATAACATGATTTCCAAGTTTTATATCTACTGTAATAATATTTCCAGCGCAAATAATACTTCCTTCTCCTATATCTACTCGATTCGACATTATTGCAGAAGGATCAACTAATGTTGCAAATTTAACATTTGATATACTTTTAATTCTTTCAACTATGTTCTTTTTAATACATGAATTTCCAATTGCAATAACAACATATCCATCGATATTCTCCAAATCATCAATTGTACCTACCACAGGATACTCATCAATAATTGTATTTTGTATTGATTTATTATCATCAATAAATCCTTTTATATTCCATTCCAAATTCACGTTATTTATTCTTTGAATTAGCCATAAAACTTCACGGCCAAATCCACCAGCACCAACTATATATATATCTTTCACTATATATACCTCCAAATAACTCTCTTTTGACTAATCTTTTGTTCCAGTAAAAGCTTCCATCGTTACAGATGAATTAGAAGTAATTCCTTCTTTTTTTACAACTGTTTTTATTGTTTGAAAAATAATACTCCAATCCATGAAAAAACTAATTCTATCAACATAATAAACATCTTTATCAAATTTATCTTCCCAAGTAATAGAATTTCTTCCGTGTACCTGTGCATATCCAGTAAATCCTGGCCTAACTTCATGACGTCTTGCTTGATGTTCATTATATAATGGTAAATAGCTTACCAATAAAGGTCTTGGACCCACAACAGCCATATCGCCTTTAATAATATTTATAAGTTCTGGAAGTTCATCTAAACTTGTAGAACGTAGCATTTTACCAAATTTTGTTAATCTTACTTCATCTGGTAATAGATTTCCATTTTCATCTTTTTGATCAGTCATAGTTCTAAACTTATAAAGCTTGAATACTTTTCCATCTAAACCAGGTCTTTCTTGCTTGAAGATAATTGGAGACCCTAATTTAGTTCTTACAAGAATTGCTGTAATTAACATGACAGGAGATAGAACTATAAAACCACAAGTACCACAAATAAAATCCTGAGGTCTTTTTATATATTTTTCATATATTCCTTTTGTATGCATACTATTCAAAGCAACTCCTAATTACTTTAATAATTCGATCTTGTTGTTCTACTGTCATTTTGTTATCACTAGGTAAACATAATCCTCTATTAAAAATGTCCATACCAATATCTTGTGATTCACCTTTAATATATGCGTTTGTCTTAGCTCTGTTGATTCCATCTTTATTAATGAATGGATTTAATCTATAAATTGGTTGCATATGCATTGGTTTCCAGATTGGTCTTCCTTCTGCATTGATTGAGGCAATCGCTTCTAAGATTTCTGTTGGACAAGTTTTTCCTTGTTCTTTTGTATAAAGAACATCTTGTTCAGAACGAACCTGTTTTGTCATTGCATCTTTATCAATGATCAAACATGATAACCAATAGTTTGGTTCACAATCTTCTGGAATTGGATTCATTTGTACTGGTAATCCCTTTAATCCTTCTTTGTATCTATAGTAAATTGCTTTCTTTTGTTGAATATGTTCATCTAGATAAGGTAATTGACCTCTCACTACACCTGCAACAACATTACTCATTCTATAGTTATAGCCTAATTCTTCATGTTGATACCATGCTGCATTTTCTCTTGATTGAGTAGACCATTTTCTAACTTTGTTGGCTGCTTCTAAATCATTTGTTAAAAAACATCCTCCACTAGAGCCTGTAATGATTTTATTTCCATTAAAAGAAACAGTATTGTATTTTCCAAATGTACCTGTTTCGATACCTTTATAAGTAGCTCCCATAGACTCTGCTGCATCTTCTACAAGAATCGCATTGTGTTTATGAATCACTTCCATGATTTCATCCATCTTACCCGGAGTTCCATATAGATGTGCTAATACAACAACTCTTACGTCTGGATAGATTTCAAAAGCTTTTTCTAATGCCTTTGGATCCATATTCCAAGTTTCTGTCTCTGTTTCAATAAATACAGGTTCTCCACCTTCATAAACAATCGGATTGACTGTCGCATCAAATGTCATGTCTGAACAGAATACTTTTTTACCTTCTAAAGCACCATGTCCTACTTTTGGCATACCATAAGCTTCAATACCCGCAAGTTTCATAGATAAGTGTAAAGATGCAGTACCACAAGATAAACCAACTGCATATTTACAACCAATCTTTTCACAAGTCATTGCTTCTACTTGATTAATATTTTCCCCCACAGTAGACATCCAATTTGTTTCATAAGCTTGTGTCATATACTTTAATTCATCACCATGCATAGTTGGGCTTGAAAGCCAAACCTTTGATTCAAATGCTTTAAATTGATTATCCTTATTAAACATACTATTTCACCCCTTGATTTATTTCTTCTGGTCTTCTAAATGTTGGTACAACACTTCTCAATGCTTCTCTAGCATCATTGTCATCTTCATTTTCAATAGCTTTTTGAAGCACTTGAAGTTTTTCATTTATTTCTTCTTTAGATAGTGGTGTATCCTTTTCAATGAAGATCAAGTCGTTATCTGTTTTTGTTAATGTATCACTCTTAATTAATAGTTCTTCAAATAATTTTTCTCCAGGACGTAATCCTGTTTCTACAATTTCAATATCATGTGCTCCAGATAGTTTAATCATGTTTTCGGCTAAGTCTAAGATCTTAACTGGTTGTCCCATATCAAGTACAAATAATTCACCATTATTAGCCATAGCACCCGATTGTAATACTAACTGACTTGCTTCTGGTATTGTCATAAAGTAACGAATAATTCGTTTATCTGTTAGTGTTACAGGACCACCTTTGGCAATTTGTCTTTTAAATAATGGAATAACACTTCCTGCACTTCCTAATACATTTCCAAAACGTGTTGCACTGTATTTTACATGACCATACATACTTGCAGACTGTACCATCATTTCACACATACGCTTAGTAGCGCCCATTACATTTGTTGGATTTACTGCTTTATCAGTAGATACCATCATAAAGCGTTGTGCATTGTATTTTTCACATAACTCAATTAAGTTCTTTGTTCCAAATACATTATTATAAATAGCTTCTACACAATTGTGTTCCATTAAAGGTACGTGTTTATGTGCGGCAGCATTGATGATAATTTGTGGATGGTATTGTTTAAATACTTTTTCTAATGCTTTTTTATGTGTGATTGAACAAATTTCAATTTGAAGATTGATTGCATTACCATAGGCTATCTTTAATTCTTGTTGTACATCATACGCACCATTTTCATAAATATCTAAGATGATAATTTTTTTAGGACTCATCTTAGCTAATTGTCTACATAATTCAGAACCAATAGATCCCCCTCCACCGGTAATTAAGATGATCTTATCTTTATAATATGCATGTGTTTGTTCATTTGTAACAGCTAATGGTTTTCTGAATAATAATTCTTCAATATCAAATTCTCTTAAATTACGTTTACTTCCTGCTGTATATAATGTTGGATAGTCATATACTTTTACTTTATATCCTGCATTCTTATAATGATCGTATAAACATTTCTTTTTATTCACATCCATATTTTGTATTGCGAATACGATTTCTTGTATCTCGTAAGTCTTTAACTTATCCAATGTTGTTTCATCTGCACTCCACACAGGAATTCCATTCACTTCTCTTCCCGTTTTTGTTTTATCTATATCAATAAAACAGCGAGGCACATATACTGCTTTTTCATCATTTAGTAATTCTTCGGCAAAACTAGCACCTACTCGTCCAGCACCAATAATCGCAATCTTAATTTTTTGAACTTCTTTATCGGATCCCGTAGTTAATCCAGAAAAACTATATAATAACTTACTTAAAAATTTACCCTTTGATGTTTCATTATTACTATATAGATACGCATAACGGTAAATCATACGAATACTAATTGCACCTAATAAATTAACACAAACTAAGCTTAATGCACGATCAAAGGTTATTCTTTCAACTTGTAATGTAGTTTGTAAAATAATTAACAGAATAAACGCTATTGCATCCGAGAAAATCAAGCGAATATAGCCTTGAATACCGCCATAACGCCAAATCTGTCCGTATATATTACCTATCATTCGACAAATAAATATACAAACAAATCCTATTATAGATAATTGTAAAGAACCCGCGTTTGTTAAATTACCATTACCTCCATATATCCATAGTAATAATATCGAAGCAATAATATAAACAATGACATCATAAACAACCAAAGGCCAGCGCGTATTACTCTTTTTTAAATTTTTACTCATGTAGATCCCCATTTCATTAAAAAAGACTCGTAATATACGAGTCTATATTCAACCCAAACATTATAACTTAGATACAGTTTCCCCTACCCATATATTACGAATAGATGATCAGCTCAATCTAAGTGCGGAAAACCAGCTACTAAAAATCTTACCTAAATGTATCTTTCTATAACTTATAAAAGCTATATTTAAGTTATAACTAACACTTTTTACCCAAAAGTCTTTATTGAATATTAACCCTCATAAGAGTCATTGTCAAGTACACCTAAATTGACAAAATGTTAATCAAATTCCTTTATATACGATACTTTAAGTAGATTTTAATAATATAGTAAATGTAAATAAATTGTTAAATATATGTAAAAAAATATTTACAAATTAAAACTGAATTGATACATAAATTTTATAACCATTCAACAATATAACTTATTATAAATTGTAAGCGATATCTTGAATTTAAATAAATTTAAAGATGAAAATGAATATAACAAACAAACTAAACATTAAAGCTATCGAATATGGAAATGTTTTAGTCTGAATACCAGTAGTAATCTTTGATTGACTTTTATTCAAAACAGGAGTTTCTTTATGATTTGTTTTTTCAACTTCTTTATCAATCTTAAAAGAAGGTCCCTTAGTTTCACTTCTATCTATTGCATCCCTTCCTAATATTGTAAACACATCATTCTCAATGATTTCATACTTATAATTCTTTGACTTACTTTGAACAGTAAGTTTATAATCACCAATATCTTCCCCTGGTTCTCTTGTTAAAATATAATCATCATATTCGAAGATCGGATCTTCTTCACCAAAGTATTTAAATTGTTTATTTGGTTTTAATTCAATAGTTTTAGGAAGAATTGTTACTTTGAATGGAACTGATTCATAATAACGTTCATCCAAATCAAACGCTACTGTATATTCACCAACATCCTTTAATAGAATTGGTTCCACTTGATTTATATCACTATAAATCTTAATTCCATACTCAGAATAAACATATTCAACATCTGGATGTGTAATCTTAGTCTTCAAAACTTCAATGTCCTTAACATTCTTTGGCTCAAACTGAAAATCATAATTTCCTTGATAATTGTCCAATGAGTTAATATTACCATCTGTATCAATTCTTAACTTAAACTCATAATCGCCAACATATTCACACAAATATTTTTCTTCTTCAGGATCATTCTCTCTCCAATCCTTATTGTAAGTAACCTTTACTGGTACTTTCTTAGGATTAATTTCAAATAGAATTGCTTCTTCATCACTCGTCCATGCGATATATGTACCACAATCTATTGGAGCTTCATCTAGTAATTCTCCTTCAATTGTGTAATACTTGATTGCATTTTCAATTTCTACCTTTTGAGCACTATACTCAAAAGATAAATCAACCTCCTTGGCATGTATATTCAATGGAAAACATGCCATAAATAATACCAATACAACACCTAATAACCGTTTCATATAAAATATTCCTTTCTATAGGTGAACCTCTACATCCACTATATCAAAGAATATAACTTGTTACCAGTTATATTGTATATTTGTTAATTATTTATATTATTTTTCTTTATTAAAGGTCTATATATAAATTTTATATCATTTTTTTAGGCTTAACAGATACATTGGTGACTTGTTAATATAACTGACATTAATGATCTCTATTTAAGACTTAATGT
>OLPL01000305.1_pt1 | contig 37188 bp, 36 predicted proteins | sample 1673211 | NCBI WGS metagenome assembly OLPL01 (sample SAMEA3136766, study PRJEB25190) | human gut metagenome | reverse complement strand
CCCGCCGCGGGGCGCGGCGAATCCCCGCTGAGGTTCAGCGAAAAACTCCCCGCCCGGATAGGGTGAACCGCGTGCGCGGTTCAAGTACCCCGCTGGGGCGGTGCAGACAAAAGGCTGCCGCCCGGAAGGGGCGAACACGCTGACGCAGTTCGCGCACCCCGCTCAGCCGGTGCTGAAAAAAACTGCCGCCCAAACCGGGGCAAAAAGCCGCCGTTTGTTAACGGTATATCCCTTGTATTTTCCCGTCCGGCTTGATACAATAAGCTTGTAAGAGAAAGGAGGCGTTTACAATGAAACGCTCAAAAGTTATTACAGCCGTAATTGCGATCATTGCAGTAGTCGCCGCAGCCTGTGTATATGGATATGTCCGCAGCAAGCCCGCCGATGAGCCGGAAAAGCCTGCTGTTACCGAGCCGGAGAACCCGACCACGCCGGAAACGCCGGACGACAGCAATTCCGGCAAACCGTCCGATTCCAAGACCGATAAACCTGCCGTACAGCCGGAAAACCCCAATCCGAGCGGCACGGAGTCGGTCACGATCTACGTTCCGGATGAACAGGGCGAAACGCTCACGCCGACCGGCGCAGACGCGAAGGACGACTCCGACCAGTCGCTCGTGGACGCACTCATCGCCGCAGGCTCTCTGCCCGAGGGCGTCAAGGTGCAGTCCTCGTCACTCGAGAACTGCACGCTCACGCTCGACATGAATGCCGCCTTCGGCGAGGCGATCCGCGCCTCCGGCACCGCCGGTGAAACGCTCAAGATCTACGCACTGGTCAACACGTTCGCGCAGGCGCGCGGCGCAACCGCAGTGCTCATCACCGTGGACGGCAAGGTGCTCGAAAGCGGACACGAGATCTACGATTACGCGATCGAACCGAACAACTGACCTGCAAAAGAAAAGCTCCGAAACGCCTGTTTCGGAGCTTTTTCTTACTTATTCATCATTTTCAGGAACTTTTCCTTGATATGCGCGGCAGCCGCGCACGGATCGTCCGCCTTCATGACGGCAGAGACCACGGCGATGCCCTTGATGGGGCTGTCAGCCAGCACGTCCATGTTATCCGCGTTCAGGCCGCCGATGGCAACCACCGGAATCGGGACCGCGCGGCACACATCGTTCAGCACGGAGACCGGCGTAACCTTGGTGGTAACGTGGGTAGTCGTCGGGTAAATGGCGCCGGTGCCGAGGTAATCCGCGCCGTCGTTGTACGCGGCAACGGCTGCTTCGACCGTCTTGGCGGTCGCGCCGACGATCTTATCCGGGCCGAGCAGCCTGCGGCACACGGCAACCGGCAGGTCGCTCGCGCCGACATGAACGCCCGCGGCATCACACGCGATGGCGACATCCACGCGGTCATCGATGATGAGCGGCACGTTATAGCGGTCCGTCACGGCCTTGACCTGCTGCGCCAGCTCAAGGTAGCTGCGTCCGCCGGTGTCCTTCTCACGGAGCTGAATAAGCGTTGCACCGCCCCTGCACGCCTCGTCCACCGCGCGGAGCAGGGTCTCGGTCGTGTGGTAGGTACTGTCCGTAATGACATATAATGTAGGATCAAACTGCATGATAATACTCCTTTTTTAACTTATTGTGTCGTTTCGCATTCTTTTACCGTCTTGCGAATGAAAAACAGGCTGATAACATCAACAACGTAAATAAACTGGGAAATGACCTGCAGGACTGCGGTTCCGGTGCTGATTTTGCCCTGCCTGCGCGCGTGCAGGATGAGCGCAATGCAGTAGCCGGACGAGGCCATCATGGCAAACCAGGCAACCAGAATTTGTAAGAGCACGACCGGCAGCGTCATCGGGAAAATCAGCGTAAACATGCCGTAAATCATGCCGAAAAAGAAATTCAGCAGGAACATTGGAATCGCGATGCACTTCATTGCAATGATGCAGCGCCACAGCGTCTGCCGCACCGCCGGGTCGGACAGCCGCCTGTACATCACAGCAGCGCAAATCAGATTGCAGATTGCCAACGGCCCAATAAGCAGACAGAACAGGAATAATCCCATCTGAAATATGTCCTTATCCGTTCCTTGCGCCACAAAAGCGCACAGAAATTCGCCTGCATACGACAGCGCCAGACCAACAAAGCAAACGATTTCACAGATGCTGAAAAACTTTGCAGCCTTCATTCCCTCTCCCCTTTCACCGCGTGTTAATTTTCATCAATTTATTTTCACGATAAGCAAATCCTGTTCTTCCCCGAGTTCACCGAGCGCGGTGCCGTCCGGCTGAAACGCCACGCTGTGCCCGACAAATTTTCCGGGCGCATACTGGTCTGCGCCGAGCACGGTCAGGCCGTTCTCGATGGCTCGCGCGCACAGCAGGGTGCGCCAGTGCAGCAGCTTGTTCTCGCCCTGCACCCAGCCCGCCGGAACGAACAGCGTCTCGGCGCCGCGCGCCTTCTGCTCGGCGGCAAGCGCCGGAAACCGAAGCTCGAAACAGGTAATGATGCCCAGTTTTCCGACAGGTGTCTCGATGGGCGAAAACGGCTTGTCCCCTGCCCGGCACTCATCGGATTCCCGATAGCCGAAGGCATCGTACAAACGGTTCTTGCGGTGCGTTCCGCGCAGGCGGCCGCGGTCGTCAAGAACCGCAATCGTGTTGTACGGCAAGCCATCCGTGCGCTCGTACATGCCTGCGGCAATCCACAGGCCGTATCTCCGGCAAAGCTCACCGAGCGCAATAATGAACGCGCCGTCACACGGCTCTGCGGCCTCGATATTTTTCGACCGTGCGTTCACTTTTGCGCAATACATGCTGTATTCCGGCAAAAACAGCATTTTCGCTCCATTTTCCGCTGCCGTTTGTGCAAGGTGTTCTATTTCCCTGAGATTGGCAGTTTTGTCCTCCCCGGCGCCGAACTGCCCGATGGCAACCGTGCTCACGCCTCTCTCCAGCCCTTGCAGATGTCCACCCATGCCTTGAAACCGGAGAATTTCTCCAGTTCTGGGATGGTGACCTCGATGGCTGAGTTGGACGAGCCGCACGCCGGGAATACCGTCTCGAACCGGCGGAGCGATTCATCGAGATAGACCGTTACGCCGTCGTTCACGCCGAACGGGCACACGCCGCCGACCGCATGACCGATCTCCGGCTCAACCTCCTCAAACGCGAGCATCCGCGCCTTGCAGCCGAACCGCGCCTTGTACTTCGGGTTGTCGATCTTGGTGTCGCCTGCCGCAACGATGAGGATCACGCCGTCATTCGTGCGGAACGACAGCGTTTTTGCGATGCGTGCCGGTTCGCAGTGGGCGGCTTCGGCGGCCAGCTCTACGGTCGCGCTGGACACCGGGAATTCGATCACGCGATCCTCTGCGCCGAACTGACGCAGATACGCTTTTGCTTTTTCGATGGACATGGGTCTCAATCTCCTTCTGTCTGCTGCGGGATATCGTCGATCATGCTTTCGCACAGCCGACGTAAATAATTTGCAATTTCGCTGAGCGCAAGGCATGTGCACAGCCGCTCCTCCGGGTCATCCGGCGTCTCGGGCAGCTGGGCGGTCAGCAGCGGCGGAATGGCTTCGCGCATGCGCTTCTTGTCCGCGAGCAGATGCTCGTAGCACGCCGCAAAGTCCACATCGTCCCGACCGGTCAGCGCCTTCACATCGTTTAAGCGCAGCGTCTGCTTCAAATGGTACACGCAGAGCAGCTGCATGATCTGCTGGCGCGTGTATTTTTTGCCCTTCACCGGCGTCATAAGCCCTTCCTTGACGTAGTTGTTGACCATGGTTTTTGTCAGCAGCTTATCCTCCGGCGTGCGCTTGCTGCCCGATAAGCACTGATCGAACAGCGTCAGCACCTGATCCATATACAGGTCAAGCTGCGGCACCTCGTCGGGCATGATATCGCGGTCGGCAAAGACCGCTTCTATGGTTTTCTCCAGCCGCGGCATGGCGTTCACCTCATCTTTTACAAAATATCGAGGCAACACCGCACAATTAAAGCTACGGCGCTTTACGGAGATTTTGTGCCCTGACTTCGTTGTGAGTTCACGGTAATACATCAAGTATTACCGCAAACTCACGCCTCGTCAGAACGCAAAATTTACTCGTAAATCGCTCTTGTTCAATTATGCGGTGTTACCTTGCAACTACAGTACCGAACGGAAACACGCAATTTTTCGTCTGCCCGTGCGGCCTGCAATGCTATTATTATAAGCCTTTTGCGCGCTTCACGCAAGAGTTATACCGCTCGACAAACCCACTGTAATATGATATACTGAACGGACAATAAGCGGTAGGAGGCTTACATATGAAAAAATTCTGGCAACGCCTGGTCCTTTTCGGACTGACAGGTGCATTTTTTGTATCCTGCATCAGCTGCAGCGCGGCAAATACTGCCTCGAAGGTTCCGATTCTAATGTACCACAACCTGACGAACGACCCGTCCGCCGTGACGAGCATGACCATCACCGGCGAGCGGTTTCAGGAGGACATGGAATATCTGGAATACAACGGCTACACGCCGCTGCTCTCGGCGGATTTGATCGACATCCGGGCCGGAAAGGAAGCCATGCCCGAGCGGCCGGTCATGATCACCTTTGACGACGGTTATCGCTCCAATTACGATATTGCGTACCCGATTCTGCAGAAAACCGGCATGAAGGCCGTCATTGCACTGATCGGCAAAAGCATCCGCGCAAACGACAACACGGAAGCGAACCGCTTTTTCCTCAAGTGGGATGAGGCAGCCGAAATGGCCGACAGCGGTCTGGTGGAGCTGGCCTCTCACACCTACAACCTGCACAACCCGCAATACGGCGGACTGACCGCACCGGACGGCATCAACGGCATCCAGCGGCTGAAGGGCGAGTCGCAGGCGGCGTATAACAAGCGCGTCGGTGAGGACCTCAAGCAGAGCATCGACCTCATCACGCAAAATACCAGCCAGAAAAACGTGCTGTTTTTCGCATATCCGTTCGGCGCGCGCGATGCGTGGATGCAGCCGCTGCTGCAGAAAAACGGTATCCAGGTCAGCGTACTGACCAACACCGGAACGGCGTCTATCCGGCGCGGATTGACCGATCTGCCGCGTTACCGCATCACGATGGACACCAAACTGAGCGATATTCTTCCGGCGAACCCGAACGCCTCGCACGATATTACCGTGCGGGCGCACATGCCGACCATGATCAAGAATGAGAAAATCCGGCAGGAAGTCGCCCGGCACCTTCCCGCGCAGGAGAGAACCATAAAAATTCCGAAATCGTATACCTGATTGCCCAAGCACTGTCTTTGATTAACAAAGACGGTGCTTTTTTCATGGTGACAATTTGGAGAAAGCACTTGCAATTTTCAGAAAATATGGTATCATAACAGACGTGATATGGTTTTTAACTCTACATAACAAGAGGAGGAGTTTGTATGCCTCGTGCATTTCTCAAGGCCCGTGAGCCGTTTTCCAGTTACTCTCATTTCATCGGTGCGGTGCTCAGCGGTGCCGGACTGTTCGTGCTGCTCGTGCGGCTGCTGTTCGATCCGTCCGTCACCGGTTCGCTTGCGGCGGCTGCCGTGGTATTCTGCCTGTCGCTGATCGCGCTGTACTCCGCAAGCAGCGTGTACCATTTCTCCGGCCGCGGCGAAGCCGTCCTGCGGCGGCTGAAAAAGCTCGACCACAGCATGATCTATGTGCTGATCGCGGGCAGCTATACGCCGATTATTCTCAAATTCATGCCTGCGCCGCGCAGCTATGTCTTTCTCGGCGTGATCTGGCTGATTGCGCTGACCGGCATTGCCATCAAGCTGCTGTGGATTGACGCGCCGCGTCTCATCGGCACCGCGCTGTACCTCGCGCTCGGCTGGGCGATTGCGTTTGATTTCGGGGTTGTGCTGTCCATGCCCGTGCCTGCCATTGCCCTGCTGGCTGCCGGAGGTCTGTCGTATACGGTCGGCGGCGTGATCTATATCGCCAAAAAGCCGAATTTAGGTAAAATGATTGGGTTTCATGAGCTGTTTCATCTGTTCGTAATCGTCGGCAGCGTTTGTCATTATCTGATGGTGTTTCTATATGTTCTCTAACAAACGAGCCGTGAATCTTCATGTGATTCACGGCTCGTTTTCGTTTCCATCCGCACCCGACAAACCATTCGGCAAACGGTTTGATTCTGTATTCATTTTCCATCCTCAATTCTCAATTTTATTCCTTCCTATTGACACAAGAATAAATCTACAATATACTCTTAATTAGGATAGAATACTAATAAAGGAGGTGCATTTTATGCAGACCAGAAACACCATTCAGCGTCAGATCGTATTGCAGGCAGTGAATCAGATGCACAACCACCCTACCGCGGATGCGATTTATGCCGTTATCGCGGCGCAGCACCCGACCATCAGCAAGGCCACGGTTTACCGCAATCTGAACCAGCTGGCAGCTCAGGGCGAGATTTTGCGCGTGCCTGTGCCGACCGGTGCCGATCACTTTGATTTCAACATCAAGCCGCATTATCATGTGCGGTGCACCAAGTGCGGCGGCGTTTTTGATGTATTTATGCCGCCTGTCACCAATCTCATCGACCGCGTGGAGGATTCCTCCGGCGTGGAGCTGCATCGGTACGAAATTCTGTTTGAGGGTATTTGCAGCGCTTGCAGGAAAGACTAAAAGAGCAGTCAGAACAGTCTGACTGTCAACCGGAAGAATAGCAGAGAAAGGATAACTATTATGGCAGAACTCAAGGGCACCCGCACCGAAGCAAACCTGCAGACCGCATTTGCAGGCGAATCCATGGCACGCAACAAGTACACGTTCTTTGCCTCCAAGGCGAAAAAGGACGGCTATGTGCAGATTGCGAAAATCTTCGAGGAAACCGCCGCAAACGAGAAGGAGCACGCGAAAATCTGGTTCAAACTGCTCAACGGCGGCATTGACGACACCGCAGCCAACCTCAAGGCTGCCGCAGAGGGCGAAAACTACGAGTGGACCGACATGTATGCCACCTTCGCCAAGGAGGCGCGTGAGGAGGGCTTCGACCACATCGCGGATCTGTTTGAGATGGTCGGCGCGATCGAAAAGGAGCACGAGGAGCGCTACCGCAGGCTGCTGAAGAATGTCGAGGATAAGCTGGTCTTTTCCCGCGACGGCGACTGTGTATGGCAGTGCTCCAACTGCGGACATATCGTGGTTGGCAGGCAGGCGCCCGAGGTCTGCCCGGTCTGCGCGCATCCTAAAGCCTACTTTGAACTCAAGGCTGACAATTACTAATTGAAAATTGAGAATGGAGAATTGAGAATTGCGGTATCGCGCAAGCGCGATGATTGAATTGCCGCCCATTGGGCGGAATAACTCCATCCACCTCAATAATCGCAAAAAACGAGGGAGAACCAACCGTTTCTCCCTCGTTTTGTCATTTGAACATCAATGAACCAATGAAAAATGAACCGAAACCCGTTTGACCGTCGCGTTCATTCTCCATTCTCCATTTTCAATTTTCAATTTGCGTTCCGCACCGCGTCCTTCATGCTCTTGACGTACTCCTTGACGTGCGGCACGCAGTCCTTTCCGTACTTTGCACAGATTTTGACGATTGCCGAGCCGACGATCGCGCCGTCCGACTGGGCGGCCATCTTTGCGGCCTGCTCGGGCGTGGAAATGCCGAAGCCGACCGCGCACGGAATATCCTGCGTCTCCTTGACCAGCTTCACCATCGCGCCGATGTCGGTGGTGATGCTCGAGCGCACGCCGGTAACGCCGAGCGAGGACACGCAGTACACGAAGCCGGAGGCTTCCTTTGCGATCATGCGGATGCGGTCGTGCGAGGTCGGCGCGATGAGCGACACGAGGTCGATACCGTACTGGCGGCACAGCGGGTCAAACTCGGCCTTTTCCTCGAACGGAACGTCCGGCAGGATAAGACCGTCCATGCCGATCTCAGCGGCAGTGCGGATGAAACGCTCCGAGCCGTAGGAGTACACCACGTTCGCGTAGGTCATAAATACCATCGGAATGTCGGTTTTCTGACGGATGCGGCGCACCATGTCGAAAATTTTGTCAGTGGTCGTGCCGGCGGACAGCGCACGCACGTTGGCCTCCTGAATGACCGGGCCCTCAGCGGTCGGGTCGGAGAACGGGATACCCAGCTCGATGAGGTCCGCGCCCGCGTCCGCCATCGCGTAAACGATCTGCTCGGTGACGTCCAGAGACGGGTCACCGCAGGTTACAAAGGGAATGAAAGCCTTGCCGCTCCGGAAGGCAGATGTTATCTTGCTCATAGCTTACTCCTTTTTCGTAGGGCGTGACGACCTCGGCACGCCGATGGTAACGATGTGCATACGGCCTGCATGGCGCGCCGAGTCGTCGCGCCCTACGGCATATATTCAAAAACGATGCATAAATTTCCTAATCACTCATGAATGTCCTCGCCGCGGTAGCGTGCGATGGCCGCGCAGTCCTTATCGCCGCGGCCGGAGATATTGATAACGATGGTCTGGTCCTTGCGCATGGTCAGCGCGAGCTTCATCGCGTATGCGACTGCGTGCGCGGACTCGATGGCCGGGATGATGCCCTCGATACGGCTGAGATACTCGAATGCGTTTACCGCTTCGTCGTCCGTCACCGGAACGTACTCTGCGCGGCCGATGTCGTGCAGGTAAGCGTGCTCCGGGCCGATGCCGGGATAATCCAGACCGGCGGAGATGGAGTAAACCGGTGCGATCTGGCCGTATTCGTCCTGACAGAAATAGCTCTTCATGCCGTGGAAAATGCCCAGACGGCCGGTTGCGATGGTCGCGGCCGTTTCTGCGGTATTGACACCGCGGCCCGCAGCCTCACAGCCGATCAGGCGCACGCCCTCATCCTCGATGAAGTTGTAAAACGCGCCGATGGCGTTCGAGCCGCCGCCGACACATGCCATCACGACGTCCGGGAGTTTGCCCTCCTTTTCGAGCATCTGCTCCTTGATCTCCTTGGAGATGACCGACTGGAAATCGCGCACGATGGTCGGGAACGGGTGCGGGCCCATGCACGAGCCGAGGCAGTAATGCGTATCGTCAATGCGGGAGGTCCACTCGCGGAAGGCTGCCGAGCAGGCATCCTTGAGCGTGCCCGTGCCGGTCGAGACCGGGATGACCTCCGCGCCGAGCAGGCGCATGCGGTACACGTTGAGCGCCTGACGCTCGGTGTCCTCCACGCCCATGAACACCACGCACTCCATGCCCATCAGGGCTGCGGCCGTCGCAGTCGCAACGCCGTGCTGACCGGCGCCGGTCTCTGCGATCAGACGGGTCTTACCCATCTTTTTCGCCAGCAGCGCCTGACCGAGCACGTTGTTGATCTTATGGGCGCCGGTGTGGTTGAGATCCTCGCGCTTGAGGTAGATCTTCGCACCGCCGAGGTCGTTTGTCATATGCTTCGCAAAGTACAGGCGCGACGGACGGCCTGCGTAGTTGTTCAGCAGCTCGGTCAGCTCTGCGTTGAATGCCGGATCGTTCTTATAGTGGTTGTAGGCTTCCTCCAGCTCGATAACCGCGTTCATCAGCGTTTCCGGCATATACTGGCCGCCGTGTACGCCAAAACGTCCCTTGCTCATTGGTTTGCTCCTTTCACAAGCGCCGATACGCGGCGCATCTTGTCCATATCCTTTACGCCGTCCGTTTCGATGCCGCTGGACAGGTCGAGCGCATACGCGCCGGTCTGTGCGGCCTTTTGGACGTTGGTTTCATGCAGTCCGCCTGCGAGAAAATACGGGTGATTTACCTCGCCGATCAGCGACCAGTCGAACGTCTTGCCGCTGCCGCCGTAGGCGTGCTTTACATAGGTATCCAGCAGCAGCCAGTCCACCGGCAGCTTGTCCGCCTGCTCAATGTCGCGGTGCGTTTCCACGCGGACGGCGTAGAGAATGGGCGCGTTCGTCAGCTTTCGCAGCTTCTCTATATAATGCACGCTCTCGCCGCCGTGCAGCTGGATGATGTCGATGACTTCATCGCGCACCAGCGCGGCGATGTGCTCCGGCTCGTCGTTCACGAACACGCCGACCGTCTTAATCTCCGGGTCGAGGTGCTCCTTGAGCCGCGCCGCATCCATATCCGACACATGGCGGCGGCTTTCCGCGAACACAAAGCCGATGAAGTCCGGTTTTGTTTCGTTCGCGGCCTCAATATCCGCTTTGCGGGTCAGTCCGCAGAATTTCAGTTTCATTTTGTGGCCTCCCTGAGTGCGTCCAGCGCCTGTTTCTTGTCTGCGGCACGCATGAGGTACTCGCCTACCAGAACGGCATCCGCGCCGGTCTTGCGGAGTGCCGCCGCATCCGCCGAAGCGGAAACGCCGCTCTCGGCTACGAAAACCGTACCCGCCGGTGCGCCCTCGCGCAGCCGCGCCGCGTTGCCGAGGTCAACGGTGAAGTCCTTGAGGTTGCGGTTGTTCACGCCGATGAGCCGCGCACCCGCTCGAACCGCAGACTGCATCTCCTGTGCATCGTGCGTTTCCACCAAAGCGCTCATGCCTAATTTGTCGCAAATGCCGATATAATCGCGTATGGTTTCGGTGTCGAGCAGCGTGCAAATGAGAAGCACCGCATCCGCGCCGAGGACTTTGGCCTGATAAATCTGGTACTCGTCCACCGTAAAATCCTTGCGTATCATCGGCTTTGTGACGATTCCCCTAACCTTTTGGAAGATTTCGTCCGAGCCGCGAAACCACTTGGGTTCGGTCAGGCACGAAACACAGTCCGCGCCGGCGTCCTCGTAGCTCAGCGCGATGGCTTCAAAATCGAACACCGGGTCGATGATGCCCTTGGACGGGCTGGCCTTCTTGACCTCGCAGATGAACGCGCAGTCGCGGCCTGCAAGCGCCTTCTCGAATCGGAAATCGCCCTGCGGGAGTGCTTCCGCCTGCGCCTTCATGTCCTCGAGCGGGATTTTCGCCTTATCCGCCGCAACGCGCTCGCGGGCGTGCGCCGCCAGTTCGTCGAGGATCATGCCTTTGCCGCCTCCTGCGTTGCCGCTGCGAACCGGTCGAGCTTCGCGAGCGCCGCGCCGCTGTCGATAATCTCTGCGGCCTTTTTGATGCCGTCCGCCAGTGTCAGGCCGTCCAGACCGAGGTACAGCGCGATACCTGCGTTCAGCAGGATTTCCTCGCGCTTCGCGCCCTGCTCACGGCCTGCAAGGATGTCGCGGGTGATCTGTGCGTTCGCCTTGGGCGATCCGCCGCGCAGGTCATCCACCGTGCACAGGGACAGACCGTATTCGGTCGGGTCGAGCTCATACGGCGTGAGTTCGCCGTCGCGGATCTCGCAGACCTTGTTCCTGCCGATGAGGCTGGCCTCGTCCATACCGCTGCCGCAGACCACCATGCCGCGCGTTACGCCGAGGTTACTCAGCACCTGCGCCATCGGCATGACGAGGCTTTCATCGTACACGCCGAGCAGCTGCATAGTCGCGCGCGCCGGATTGGACAGCGGGCCGAGCACGTTGAAGATGGTGCGCTCGCCCATGCCTTTGCGGACGGGAGCCACGTTCTTCATCGACTTGTGATAGCCCTGTGCGAACAGGAAGCAGATGCCCGTTTCAGCCAGCACCTTTTCGTTCTGCTCGGGCGAGAGCGACAGGACAACGCCGAGCTCCTCGAGCACATCCGCCGCGCCCGACTTGGAGGACACCGAACGGTTGCCGTGCTTTGCCACCAGCACGCCGCCCGCCGCCGCCACAAATGCGGCAGTCGTGGAGATGTTGAACGAGCCGACCTCATCGCCGCCCGTGCCTACGATGTCCATGACCGCGCCCTTCGGCTCAATGTGCGCGCCCTTTTCGCGCATGACCTCGGCGCAGGCGGTAATCTCGGTGATGGTTTCGCCTTTCATACGCAGCGCTGTCAGGAGCGTTGCCATTTCGATGTCGGTCGCGGTGCCGTCCATCATTTCCTCCATCGTTGCACGGGCGATGGTGTAGTCCAAATCTCGGCCGTTGATGGCCTCGTGAATTGCAAGCTGAATCATAATTCGTACCTCTTTTGTAAATGTTAAATCTCTAAGTAATTGAAAATTGAGAATGGAAAATGGAAAATGTCGCTATCCTTGCGCGAGTTCCGTCCGCGCTGCGACAAGCTATCCTTGCGCGAGTTCCGTCCGCACTGCGACAATGTGCGGCGCTCTGCGCCGAATTAAATCATCGCGCTCTGCGCGATACCTTAATTCTCAATTCTCCATTCTCAATTCTCCATTTTCAAAAAGTTCTGCATAATGGTTGTTCCCTGCGGTGTCAAAATGGATTCCGGATGAAACTGCACGCCGTAAATCGGCATGGTCTTATGCCGCACAGCCATGATCTCTCCTCTTTCGTCACGGGAGATGACCTTGAGGCACTCCGGCAGAGAATCCGGTGCAGCGACCAGAGAATGATAGCGCGCTACCATGGTCTTTTTCGCCAGACCCTTGAACAGCGGCTCTTCGGTATCCACCTCGACGATGCTCTGCTTGCCGTGCATGAGCTGCTGCGCGTGCTCGATGCGGCCGCCGAACGCCTCGCAGATGGCCTGATGACCGAGGCACACGCCGAGGATGGGGATGCTGCCGCCGAGCCTGCTTACCACTTCCTCGCAGATGCCCGCGTCCTTCGGATAGCCGGGACCCGGAGAAAGGATGATATGCGAGGGGTTCAGTCCCTCGATCTCACCGACGGTGAGCGCATCATTGCGGACTACCTTGATTTCCGGCTCGATGGCCGCCGCCTGCTGGAACAGGTTATAGGAAAAAGAATCGTAATTGTCGATCAGGAGAATCATTATCCGTCTACCTCCGATGCACGCTCGATGGCGTTCATAACTGCCTTTGCCTTGTTTGCGCTTTCCATATATTCATTATGCGGCACGGAATCCGCGACGATGCCGCCGCCCGCCTGTACGGTCACGATGCCGTTCTTCTTGGCAGCCATGCGGATGGCGATGCAGGTATCCATATTGCCGGTGAAATCCAGATAGCCGAGTGCGCCGCCGTATACGCCGCGCGGCTCGCTCTCCTGCTCCTCGATGATCTCGCACGCGCGGATCTTGGGTGCGCCGGACAGGGTGCCCGCCGGAAGCACCGCTTCGATGGCATCGCAGGCGTCGTACTTTTCGTCAATGTCGCCCTCGACCTGCGAGCAGATGTGCATGATCTTGGAATAGCGGTGGATCATCATGTAATCGGTGACTTCGACCGTGCCGATCTTGGAAACTCTACCGAGGTCATTGCGGCCGAGATCGACCAGCATGTTATGCTCGGAAAGCTCCTTCTCATCGGCAAGCAGCTCGTTTTCGAGCGCCTTGTCCTCCTCCGGCGTTTTGCCGCGCGGACGGGAGCCGGCCACCGGGAAGGTGGTCAGGCGGCCGTTATCCAGTCGGACGAGCGTTTCCGGAGAGGAACACATGATCTCGTCCCCATCAATGGAAAGGAACACCATGTACGGCGAGGGATTGGTGGTGCGGAGCACGCGGTACGCGCTCAGCAGGCTGTCCGCATACGGACTGGAAAACTGCCGCGACTGCACGGCCTGAAAAATATCGCCGTCAAAGATGTACTCGCGGGTCTTTTCCACGATATCGGCGTACTGCGCCTCGGTGACGTTGCAGGTGAAGTTCGGCCTGCTGGTGACTTTGAGCGGCGGCAGCGGGCTCTGGTCTGCGATGAGCGCCGCCATGCCCTCGAGCGCGGCACAGGCTTTGCCGTAGTTCTCCATCACGCTGTCGGTCTTCATGTTGACCACGAGCACGATCTTCTGCTTGAGGTGGTCGTACGCGATGACCTTGTCGAACAGCATCAGGTCGAAATCGTCCCATGCGCCGCGCTTGATTTTGAGCGTCGGCTCGGCGTAGCCGAGCATCGCATACGCGAAGTAGCCGACGAAACCGCCCGTGAACGGCGGCAGACCCTCGAGCCACGGTGCGTGATACTCGCCGAGCACCTCGCGGAGTACGGTGAGCGGCTTGTCGGTCTTGACCGTCCTGTTCACCGTGCCCTCGAGCGTTACCGTGCCGTTTTTGCAGGTCGCACGGAGGATGGGGTCGTAGCCGAGGAAGGAGTAACGCGCCCATTTTTCGCCGCCCTCCACGCTCTCCAGCAGGAAAAAGCGGTCGGAACGGGTCTGCAGGCGGCGCAGCAGCGCGATCGGCGTTGTCATATCGGCATAGATCTCGCGGCAGACCGGAATGGTCGTATACTCCTTCGCGAGTTCTAAAATCTCATCACAGCTTGGGGTAATCATTGTGTTTTCCTCCATATTTCAGCATTCCAGCCAAATAATCCATTCGGTAATACCGGGTAATCGGGCAAGAGTGATTTGCGCGTAAAGTTTGTTTCCTGATGCGGCGCGGTTCCGCAGCAATACTTTGTGTATTGCAAGGGGCCGCAACAAAATCAGGGAGCAAAATTTCCGAAAAGCACCGCAGGCCGATTGCGCGGTATTGCCGACAACAAAAAAAGGCTTTCATCCTATGATGCAAGTGCATCATGGGACAAAAGCCTGCTACTTCTGCGGTACCACCCAAATTGACGTACAAAAACGTCCACTCTGTCGTGTGCAAACACACACGCTCCCATGATAACGGCAGGAATCCCGTCAGCCATACTCTCCCTGCGGATTTGAGGCTGCCCTCACAAGTCCATTCAGTAACGTCCTCTGCTGCTTTCCTCACACCACCGGAAAGCTCTCTGGAAGCACGGTCTCGCTCTTACTCACTCTTGTTCTGCGGTTTTGCTTTTTCTGACATCAGTATATTCCAACGATGAGAATTTGTCAAGTAGATTTTCTGTGTTTTTTCTCAAAGTCCTACTTTTTCTCTATGTTATTTCGCAATGGGATACGACGGGCACACCGCACCGAGCGGACAGCCCTCACACTTCGGGCTGCGCGCCGTGCAGTGCTCGCGGCCGAACAGCACCAGCCGGTGGCAGAAATCGGACGACTCCGCCGGGTCGAGCAGCTTTCTCAGGGCGTTCTCCACCTTGACCGGGTCCTTCTCGTTCTTGACGAAGCCCAGCCGGTTGGACAAACGGATGCAGTGCGTATCGCACACAATGGCCGGTTTGCCGAAAATATCCCCGAGGATGAGGTTGGCGGTCTTGCGGCCGACGCCCGGGAGCTTGAGCAGCTCCTCCATGGTATCCGGCACCCTGCCGCCGTAATTGGCGATGAGCATCATGGCGCACGCCTTAAGGTCGCGCGCTTTGGTGCGGAACAGGCCGCAGGTCTTGATGGCCTCGGCAATCTCCTCCTCGGACGCATCCGCGAAGCTCTGCAGGGTCGGAAACTGCTTGAATAATTTTTCTGTCACAATATTGACGCGCGCGTCCGTACACTGCGCGGAAAGCCGGGTGGCGAACAGCAATTCATAATCGTGTGTATAATGCAGGGCGCAGACCGCCTCCGGATAGACCGATTTCAGCAGCTCAGTAACGGCGGCGGCACGTTCTTTCTTGGTCATTGTGTTATCCTCTCTCCCCAAATAATCCTACTGGTATTGTAACATATCGTCGAAAAAAGGGCAACTGTTTGCACAAAAATGCACAATGTAACATTTTCACTATAAACTGCTAAAGCGTTAACGCAAAAATCAGATGTTTGTCAATAGATTCCATGCGAAAAATGTGGTTTAATTATAATAGTAAATTCTTATCGTACAATATCACAATATTGTTCTATCCCCGCAGGAGGCTGTATCATGGTTCGTGAAGCAATGGATTTCGTTACGGCGTTCGATCCCGAACTCGGCCGTATGATCGAAGCAGAATACAAACGACAGGCGCGCAACATTGAGTTGATCGCCTCGGAAAACATCGTCAGCGAGGCTGTTATGGCGGCAATGGGCAGCGTGCTGACCAACAAGTACGCCGAAGGCTATCCCGGCAAGCGCTACTACGGCGGCTGTGAGTGCGTGGATGAGGTGGAAAACCTCGCCATCCGCCGCGTGTGCCAGCTGTTCGGCGCGAAATACGCGAACGTGCAGCCGCACTCGGGCGCGCAGGCGAACATGGCGGTCTATCAGGCGCTGTGCAAGCCGGGTGATACCGTGCTCGGCATGAGCCTGGACAACGGCGGTCACCTGACCCACGGCTCGCCGGTCAATCAGTCCGGCCTGCTGTACAACATCGTGCCCTACGGCGTGGATGAGAACGGTCTCATTGACTATGATGCGCTCCGTGCCCTTGCAAAAAAAGAGCAGCCGAAGATGATCATCGCCGGTGCGTCCGCGTACCCGCGCGCCATCGACTTTGAAAAATTCGCTGAAATCGCACACGAGGTCGGCGCGTACCTGTTCGTTGACATGGCGCACATTGCCGGTCTGGTGGCTGCCGGTCTGCACCAGAGTCCGGTTCCCTACGCGGATGTCGTCACCACCACCACGCACAAGACGCTGCGCGGTCCGCGCGGCGGCGTCATCCTGACGAACGATGAGGAACTGGCAAAGAAGTTTAACAAGGCCATCTTCCCCGGCACACAGGGCGGCCCGCTCGAGCATGTCATCGCCGCAAAGGCAGTCTGCTTCGGTGAGGCACTCAAGCCGGAGTTCAAGGCGTACCAGCAGCGCGTCGTCACCAACGCGCGCGTGCTCGCGGATGCACTCCAGAAGCAGGGCTTCGATCTGGTCGGCGGCGGCACGGACAACCACCTCATGCTCATCGACCTGCGAAAGACCGGTGTGACCGGCAAGGAGCTGCAGCGCCGTCTGGACGAGGTGTACATCACCGCCAACAAGAATGCCATCCCGAACGACCCGGAAAGTCCGTTCGTCACCTCGGGCATGCGCATCGGCACGCCCGCTGTCACCACCCGCGGCTTCGGTGCGCCGGAGATGCTCCGCATTGCCGAGTTCATCTGGCAGGCCGCAACCGATTTCGACAACAAGGCAAACGATATCCGCCGAAATGTACGCGATATCTGCGCAAATTTTCCAATTTACTAACAATATTTGCCGATTCCCTACTATGGGAATCGGCTTTTTTGTTGGATTTGTTCGGTTTGCATAATGCAAAATTACCTGTCAGAAACCGTCGAGCAGATAAAGTTTTTGTAAGGTTTGAACAAAATGCTTGCCTTTTTCCGTCAGTATGCTATACTTAGATACATGAGGGAGAGCAAATCCCGCCAAATGGCTTGGAGGAAATAACAAAAGGGGAAATGCAGTAATGGGAATTAAACTGAAACTGACCGGTCTCCGGCGATTTGTCCGGACCGAGGCTGAGATTGCGGACTACACCGCGCAGGTAGCGGCAGCGCAGGACACGCTCGTGAACGGCACCGGCGCCGGAAACGATTTTCTTGGCTGGCTGAATCTGCCGGTGGATTATGACCGGGACGAGTTTGCGCGCATCAAGCAGGCGGCAAAGAAGATTCAGCAGATCTGCGATGTGCTGATCGTCATCGGCATCGGCGGCTCGTATTTAGGAGCACGGGCAGCCATCGAGTTCGTAAACGGTCAGTTCTACAACCAGGTCCGCCCGGAGGGCATTCCGGAGGTGTACTTTGCCGGCAACAACATTTCGTCGTCCTACTTAAACGACATTATCAAGATGATCGGTGACCGTGATTTCTGCATCAACATCATCTCGAAGTCGGGCACGACCACCGAGCCTGCCATCGCCTTCCGCGAGCTGAAAAAGCTGTGCGAAAGCAAATACGGCAAGGAGGGGGCGCGCGAGCGCATTTTCGCCACGACGGATAAGGAGCGCGGCGCGCTCAAAAGGCTGGCGGATGACGAGGGCTACGAGACCTTTATTGTGCCGGATAACATCGGCGGCCGTTTCTCGGTGCTCACGCCGGTCGGTCTGCTGCCGATGGCTGCAGCCGGTCTGGACATTGACGCGGTGATGGCAGGCGCTGCCGCCGCCCGCGAGAACTATTCTCAAGGCTCCTTGCACGACTGCGCGCGCTATGCGGCACTGCGTAATCTGCTGCTGTTCAAGGGCAAATCCATGGAGATCATGGTAAACTACGAGCCGTCGCTCGTCATGCTCGGCGAATGGCTCAAGCAGCTGTTCGATGAGTCCGAGGGCAAGGACCATAAGGGTCTGTTCGTCACCTCAGCGAATTTCTCCACCGACCTGCATTCCATCGGTCAGTTCATTCAGGACGGCTCGCGCATCATGTTCGAGACCGTGCTGTGGGTCAAGGAGCCGCGCTCCGAGATTACCATCGAGCATACCGAAGAGGATATCGACGGCCTGAATTATCTGGCAGGTCAGACCGTGCAGCACGTCAACCAGAAGGCGTACGAGGGCACGCTGATCGCCCACATGGACGGCGGCACGCCGAATATCATCCTCGAGATCGACCGCACGGACGCCTGGCATTTCGGCTATCTGGTCTACTTTTTCGAGAAGGCCTGCGGCATTTCGGGTTACCTGCTCGGCGTAAATCCGTTTAATCAGCCGGGTGTTGAGGATTATAAGAAGAATATGTTTGCACTTCTGGGCAGATCGGGTTTCGAGGAGCGGAGAAAGTACCTTGAGGCTCGTGTCAAGCTGGAAGACTGAATCCCTTTGCTGTATTCAAGGAGAGAGTGTTGTGCTCTCTCCTTTTTATTTTGCGCGTATGCCAAATGGAGAATGGAGACACCCACCGCAGTGGGCGTCCAGCGAGCAACCGCCGTAGGCGGCTCTTAGCGAGTCGGAATTGAGAATGGAAAATGAACGATACGGTTTTATTTGTTGCGGGCGACCAGTGGTCGCCCCTACGGTAATGCGTGTGCATACCGCCAACAAAGGGCGCGCATTGCGCGTCCTTGTAAACCATATGCACCGATAAACCACACAATGGAAAATGCCAAATCTCCACGTTCATCCTCCATTCTCCATTTTCAATTCTCAATTACTCCTCCCTTGCGTAAATCCCGCCATTCCGGGTAAAATAAATGCGGTGATGAAAATGAAACTGCAAACTCCCGCAGTCTTTGCGCTGGGCGCGGCCGGCTACGCCGCGCTTGAGCTTCTCTGGCGCGGACGCACCCACTGGACGATGGCGCTGACCGGCGGTGCGGTTCTGGTCGGTCTGCGGCGGCTGCGGCGGCGCGTACACGAGGAAAGCCCGCTCTCCCGCTGCCTGTGCGGCGCGGCATGCATCACGGCGGCGGAATATGTGGTCGGCTGCACGGTCAACCGGCATTTCCGGCTGCGCGTGTGGGATTACTCGCACGAATTCGGCAATGTGCAAGGGCAGATCTGCCCGAAATACGCCGTGCTGTGGACGCTGCTCGCCGCGCCGATCATGCTGCCGAAATAGGACGAAAATGTGTGCCTCTCCCCTTGCAATACGGTTTTCAATGGCTTATAATAGTGATAAACTATGCAGAAAAGGAGACACACCATGCTGATCGCAGTCAATGCAGGAAACAGCCGCGTTTTGCTCGGCGGCTATGAGGAGGACGGACAGGTTTTTTCTGCCTCCATCGCAACCGAGCCTAAGCTGACGCGCGACGACTACGCCTGCAAGCTGCAGCAGGTGCTTTTGCTGTACGGCGTGAACGTGCGCCGCATCCACGGCGGTATTGTCAGCTCGGTCGTTCCGAGCATGGTCGGCGTGCTCGAGGGTGCGCTGCGCCTGCTCGGCATCCGCGATGTCATCGAGGTATCGAGCGGCGTCAAGACCGGACTCAACATCCGCTCCGAGCAGCCGCGACAGGTCGGCTCGGACCGCGTAGCCGCTGCGGTGGCCGCCCGTGCCAAGGGAAAGCTGCCGTGCGTGGCGATTACGCTCGGCACCGCGACCACGTTCACCGCGCTCGATGGGTCCGGTGCGCTGGTCGGCTCAGCCATCACGGCGGGCGTGCAGCTGAGTCTGCTCGCGCTCCGCGAGCAGGCAGCGCAGCTTCCGGCGGTCGCCATCGACGCCAAGGACGAGGGCATTCTCGCCCGGAACACGGTCGATGCCATGCGCGTCGGCGCGGTTTACGGTGCGGCGTCGCTCGTGGACGGCATGGTTGAACGCTTTGCGGAAGCGCTCGGTGAAACGCCGTATGTCGTGCTCACCGGAGAGCTTGCGCCGCTCGTCACTCCCTATCTGCGTATCCCGTTCGAGTACGATGAAAGCCTTGTGCTCGACGGTCTGCACCTGATTTGGAAGAAAAATCGGGGTTGAAAGAGATTTGGCAGCGAATTTCTATCGCTGACCACCACAATTTTTGTATTGCGCTGTACCTGTCAAAGCAGGACGGCAGCAGGAGGAATTACAAATGAATAACAAAACTACCAATGTACGGTATCTCGCGCAGCTGGCGCTGCTGGCGGCGATCGAGGTCGTGATGAAGCTGATGGGTCTGGGCAGCGTGCCGGTCGGTCCGCTGTACATGTCGTTCCTGACCGTGCCGATCGCAGTCGGCGCGATGACCATGGGTCCGACCGCCGGTGCGATCCTCGGCGGCGTATTCGGTCTGGTCAGCATGAAGGACGCCATCACCGGTGCGTCCGTTATGACCGGTGCATTTTTCCAGATCAGTCCGATCAACACCTTCGTTCTGTGTGTTGTCATGCGCGTGCTGATGGGCTGGTGTGTCGGCCTGCTGTTCCGCGTGCTGCGCCGCGTGGACCACAAGAAGAGCTGGAGCTATTTCGTTGGTGCGATGTCCGCGCCGCTGCTGAATACCATTTTCTTCATGGGTTACATTGTTCTGGTGTTCTACAAGACCGACTTCGTGCAGGAGCGCGTTGCCTCTCTCGGCGTGGCTAACCCGCTGTCCTTCGTGGTTGCACTGGTCGGCGTACAGGGTCTGATCGAGATTATCGTCGGCTGTGCGGTCGGCGGCGTGCTCGCCCGTGCGGTAGCATCGTTCCTCGGTCATCGTGCGCCTGCAAAAGCAGAATAAATGATTGCTAATTGCGGCAGTTTCTCTCATTTTTCGCAGAGAAACTGCCGTTTTGTGTTCCCGGAAAACCTTTCCGCAGCCAGAGAATTTCCGTGCCGCCAAATGTCCGGCAGAATAGAAAAGGTTCACAGCGTTGTTTTCGTGCTCCGCGCGGCATAGTAATAGCGGAGGTGAAAAAATGCAAAAAAATCACGCAAAACGCACGGCGCTCGCCCTGTTCCTGCTGTTTGCGGTGACAGTCTCCGCGCAGGCGGCAAAAATCGCCGAGGTCATCCCGATCGGGCACACGGTCGGCATCAAAATGCAGGCGGAGGGCGTGCTTATCGTGCAGCTGACCGAGGTGCAGGGCGCGGACGGTACGCACTCCCCTGCGAAGGAGGCGGGCGTGCAGGAGGGCGATGTGCTGTGCCGCGCCGGTGAGACCGCGCTGCACTCGAACGACGATCTGCAGAAGCAGGTCGCGCTCTCGGCGGGACAGCCGATCAAGCTGACGCTCGAGCGCGGAGACGCGGAGAAAAGCGTCACGGTGACGCCGTGCAGGGACAAAACCGGTGCGTACCGCATCGGCGTGCTCGCGCGCGACAGTCTGGCAGGAATCGGCACGCTGACCTACGTTGACCCGCAGACCGGCGCGTTCGGCTCGCTCGGTCACGGCATCTGCGACAGCGAGACCGGCGTGCTGCTGCCGCTGCAGGAGGGCACGATCATTCACTCGACGGTGAGCAGCGTGCAGCGCGGCAAGGCGGGTGAACCGGGTTCGCTGCAGGGCGAATTTTCGACCGAAAAACCGCTCGGAACCGTGGCGCAAAACACAGAAAGCGGCATTTTCGGCACCATAACGGACGATTCGCTGTACGGCGAGCTGCAGTGCGTGCCGGTCGCGTCGGCAGACGAAATCAAAATCGGTGACGCGGAAATCCTGTCCAACGTGGACGGCGACAGCGTGCAGCGTTATTCTGTCCAGATTGTCAAGCTCTATCCGGCGAACGACGAATACGGGCGCAGCATGATGCTCCGCGTGACCGATTCGCAGCTTGCGGAGAAAACCGGCGGCATCGTGCAGGGCATGAGCGGCAGTCCGATCCTGCAGAACGGCAAGCTGATCGGCGCGGTAACGCATGTGCTGGTCGATAATCCGATGGAAGGGTATGGCATTTCGATGGAGAAAATGCTGGCGGCAAGCTAAAATTGAGAATTGAAAATGGAGAATGGAAAATGCCGCTATCCTTGCGCGAGTTCTGTTCGCGCTGCGGCCGTAATGGGTTTGTCTGGCGTTTGGGCGGCCGTTGGCCGCCCTCTTTTTTATCTTTCTGAAATGCTTCTCTCCCCTATTTGATTGATTTTGTTGTCGAAAAACGCAGTTTTGCTTGTATTTTGTCTATTTCCGGGGAATTTTGAAAATATGCAGAAATTGCAAAAACAGTCGGTCCGACCGGTCATTTTGGGTAAATCGACAGATTTTGTCGAATGCTGTCTGCAATTTTCTCTCCAATTTTTTACAAAAGGTCTTGCAAGTTATGGTAGTATATGGTAATCTATTGCCAAGAAAAAGAGATGAAATTTATCGGAAAGCTGGTTATGATATATGAATGAGAAAATGAGAATTTTACTTGCAGACGACGACACCGAATTTTGCGCACGCATGTCGGCGGTGCTGGACAGTGCGGACGATTTTGAGCTGGTCGGCATTGCGGAAAACGGCGAAAAGGCACTTTCCGCGGTCAATGAGCTGCGGCCGGATGTACTTATCATTGAACTGATGCTGCCGGTGATGGACGGCATGAGCGTGCTCAGCCGCCTGCACGAGCAGGACGGACCGCATCCGGCGGTAATGGTATTCTCGGCGTTTGCAAGCCCGCAGATCGGCGCGGAATGCGCGGCGCTCGGCGTGGATCTGTTCCTGCGCAAGCCGATGGAGCCGCAGGCGGTCTGCGAGCGGCTTCGCCTGTGGCGGACCGGTCAGCTGCGCGCGGTCAAGGCCGAGGAAAGCATGGCGCTTGAGCTCCGCGTGACCGAGGTGATTCATCAGGTGGGCGTGCCGGCGCACATCAAGGGCTACCAGTATCTGCGCGAGGCCATCATGATGGCGGTCGAGGATATCGAATCGGTCAGCGCCATCACCAAGGTGTTGTACCCGTCGATTGCTAAAAAGTTCAAGACGACCTCCTCCCGCGTGGAGCGAGCCATCCGGCACGCGATCGAGGTCGCGTGGGACCGCGGTGACATCGAAACCCTGCAGAATTACTTCGGCTACACGGTCTCGGGCGTCAAGGGAAAACCCACCAACAGCGAATTTATCTCGATGATTGCCGACAGACTGCGGCTGCAGATGCGGTTTGGGGCGTAAGGCAAATTTACAACGTAAGAAGCAGTAATATCATTCAGAAAACGATTTATCGGTATAATATGCGTACTATTTACGCCGTTATGTAAATCGCAGCAAATCGCTTGCAAGCCTGCCAACATAACGAAAGTGTGAGTGAAACGCAGGTTCAAGCCTATAAACTTTTTCTGATATTGTGAATAAATTCCTCAGTTTATTGGGTTCGCGTGCCTGATAAACTGAGGTGTTTTTTTATGCGTGAAATTGACAGACAAATCGAACAATTCCTGACCCATTGCAGCATGAAGCAGCTTTCTAAAAAGACGCTCAAAGCATACAATCAGACCTTGTATTTGCTGGCGAATTATCTGGAGCAGGTACACAGCATCACAAGTGCAGAACAGGTAAAAGCGTTTCATATCTCTGCGTACATTGGCTATTTGCAGGAGCGTGGTAAGTATACTGTGGCGTGTAGCTGCAATCACACACAGCAGAATTATCCTGAGCGGCGTACAGACTACAAACGCAGTATTTCTAAAACAACTATCAACAATTATATTCGTAATATGCGCGTATTCTTTAACTTCTTGGTTGAATTTGATTATATCGAACGCAGTCCTATGCGCAAGATAAAGCAGCTGAAAAATGCGCGTCATTCTGTGGATTTTATTACAGACAGCCAGTTTGAAAGCATTATTGGTTCACTTGATATGGCAAAATTCCATGAGTACCGCGACAAGGTGATTATCGAACTGCTACTTGATTCGGGTATGCGCATTGGTGAGTGTTTAGCCATTCAGATGAGCGATATAGACCTGCTCAAAAACTGTATCGTTCTGCCATGTGAGAACACCAAAGGCAAGAAAACGCGCACGGTGTTTTTCAGCAACGAGGTTCGCAAGTCCCTGCGGCTGTGGATTCGCCACAAGGACAGCTTTATAGAGAGTGAATACCTGTTCCCTTCCACGCACAATCGCGCACTCAGCGTCAATGGCTTTGAAAGCAATATGCGTGTTTACGGCAATCGAGCAGGCGTGCCGAATGTTTCCCCAAAGGTGTTCCGCAATAACTTTGCAAAGCGTTTTCTGCTCAATGGCGGCGATATTTTCACGCTGTCGAAAATTCTCGGACATTCGTCCGTCGCTATTACCGAAGCGGCCTATCTCGATTTGACAGATGATGATTTGCGGGAACAGTATCAGCGATTCTCGCCTGTGGCAAATATGAGGGTTAGACAGTGAAGCAGCCTTGAAGCGGACAAGGCTATATATGCTATCAAAAATTCTGAAATTTGTCAAGTAATTTGAAAATCAGTCGTTTAATTCTCAAAAAGCTTGCAATTTTTCCACGAATGGTGTAATATACCTACATCACGAATGCAGCTTACAGAAAGTGTAAAAGCGTTCCAAAAATATTCTATAAAGGAGGGGTCATATGCTTAATGACCTAAGTACCCTAACAAACGAAGTATGGAGCATGATTGCTGAATTTCCTGATTATCAGGTATCAAATCACGGCAGGGTAAAACATATTTACCTCAACGGCAGAGAATACATTTTACACCCATGGTTGGATAGATATGGGTATCCTACAGTACACATTCACGGAACAACACAGCGCGTTCATCGACTGGTAGCACAAGCCTTTATCCCCAATCCATGGAATTTACCTGAGGTACACCACAGAAACCGCAATCGCGCAGATAACCGTGTAGAAAATCTCCGTTGGTGCAGCAGACGCAAGCATATGCGTAAACATCACATAGGTATTCCTATTGTGTGTCTGGATAAGGATACTTATGAACTGCTTAACACATATAACTCTGCCGCAGAAGCCGAAAATGACAGAGGTATTCCGCAGAGAAGTATTCGTTCCTGCTGCACAAGAGAAAACAATCTGTGCGGCGGTTATCGCTGGATGAATCTTACAGACTACAACGAATGGATAAATGAGCAGAAGCGCAATCACGCAGCTTAACGATATTGGACGAGCGGGAGCACTCCCGCTCGTTCGCTATTTAATAGAGTAAGCACTCCCTTCGCGTTCTCAGCGTTCACACGCGCTGTAATGCACGTTTGCGTTTTTGCCGTATCCTACACGTTGAAAAGTGTAAAAACCGAGAGAGTATGCGGAATATCGATTATAAAGTTTTTGCAACTTTTATCCCCAAAATAATATTATTTTAATAGTATTAATAGCAGAAAAATAAACTTTTTTATTTGGCAAAGTATTGACAGGCATGGACTCCTATGATATTATATTTATACAATCAAGGGAGTATCCGAAGTACAAGGCGTGCTCGCTTGTATCTATTAGCTAATAGAAGTTTGTCAGCATCGGAGGTGGTAACACCTGAAATATTGTGTATCGAATATAGGTTGGAGTATTTTACGCCAGCTTGGTTTGTTGCACCCTATTTTAAGTGTATACCACTCTCTGATGACTGCCTTTAGGCAGTCTTTTTTGATTCTGATAACATTTTGGTCGAAAGGAGGTGAATTTATATGCAAAAAATTTGTGATTGTGAAATTTTAGGCAAGCGTCCAACTAATGGTAATATTTATAAATATTGTTATCGTGTTAAAATCAACAATGAATCAGCATGGGCAAATTCTCGCGTTGAATATAATGTTGGAGATACCGCAACACTATACTTAAAACCTTCTGATTATAATATGTGGTTCGCGTTCATTAAGTAATATCTGCTTTCCAGAAAGCGAGGTGATGCCTATAGCAATTTTTCTACAGGAGGTGCATATCATATGCCAAACACAGAACTAAAAGTAGTAGATATGCCTATGGGAACAGGCAAAACCACAGGCATGATACACCTTATGAACACTTTTTCTGATAGGCAATATCTGTTTGTTACGCCCTATAAAACAGAGCGCGAACGCATACAAACAGAATGTCCTGCCTTGGATTTTCACATACCCACGAATGAACGCAGCAGGTTAGATGAATGTCATCGCTTCATCAAACAGGGTAAAAATATTGCTACAACACACGCCTTGTTCTCCTATTTCAATCCAGAAACGATGGATTTGTTGTCCAGACAGCACTATACCCTAATAATAGATGAAGAACCTGACTGCATTTTTGATACCTTAATTGTGCCGCAAGAGGATTTTCATATGCTTAAAAGTGAAAATTACTTCAAGGTATCAGAAACAAATAAGCAGTTGCAGCTAAATCCTGAACGCGAATATACAGGTTCAATATCAGGATTTTCCGAGTTGTACAAACTTTGTGACAGACACAGCTTCTACTTGGTCGATGACTTAACCGCTGAACAGAACCGTATTGGTATCATTGGTGTTATGAATCCTGAGATATTCAACTGTTTTGACGAAATTTTCATACTTACATACCTATTCGCAGATAGCAATTACGACTGTTACCGTCGATTTTGTCGTATTCCATATGCCTATTATCATATTGCGGATAACACCTTATGTGAAGGAAAATTCGATGATACCGCGTTCCGTGAACAATGCAAGTCACTTATACGCCTGTATAGCGGCAGACTGAACTTTCGTCCACCTGATGAGCGCAATCAAAGAGCTGTTACTCTATCAAAAAGTTTTTACCAGAACGCTTCTACACAAATGTTATCGCGTGTTAGGTGCAATGCGAGTAATTTTATCCGTAATATTTGTCATGGAAGGCAAACAGACACCCTATGGAGCACATATGCGGACTACAAGAGTACAATAGAAGGCGGCGGCTGTTACAGCAAAAGTTTTGTGTCCTGCAACTGTAGAGCCACGAACGCATATAGGGACAGGCGTATTTTGGCCTACCTGCTCAATCTGTATCCACATCCCTACTTAGTACGTTGGCTGCTTCATAACAATATTGATGTCAACCTAAAACACTTTCCGCTTACTATGCTGCTGCAATGGGTATTTCGCTCTCAGATACGCGATGGAAAGCCTATAGAGTTATATCTCCCCTCTGCGCGTATGCGAGAAATACTCTCAGAGTACTTAGCAGGAGAAATCTGCTAAACTGCTTCAAAACCACTTGGTAAATAAAGGAATACAAGCCTTGCGTCCTTAGAATAAATATATGTCTATATACCACCAGCAACAATGAAAGCTGTTCATATAAATTATAATCACACTAACACAAATATTTTTACACTAATATATCTATCAACAAGCAAAAACCGCCGCTAGCTCTTACGAGCCAGCGGCGGAAACCTTGCGGAATTAATATACCAGTAATCGGTAGTTGTAGCTTATCCAACATATAAAAACGATAACGATATAACTATTTATTTTTGCGTATCGTTTATCCAAATCACATATTTAATACAAAAAATTCATTGAACATTTATCGTATATAACCATTTAGCATTATTAACAAATAATATATTTTATTTCTACTTATTATACCATAAAATCATTCTATAATGCATAATCCGAACTTTAATCGTACTTTATTATATTATTAAGTCTTACGGCTCATCAATAATTTGTAATTTATCTAATGCAAATTCAACGCATTTCAAAATTAACTCATTTCTGGTTCTTCCAGTACGAGCAGATACCTTATCAAGCTGTTTTAATACATCATTAGGCATACGACAAGATACCACGGATGTTTCACCGTAGTTCTTTTTCGCTCTAATAATAAACTTATCATCATTGTTGTTCATAATCATCATACCTCTGTATTATTCTACATGAATATTTGTAGTATTTGTATATTACAAAGGTTTACAAGTGTAGTGTTATATGTTACACTATGGAAAAAGGGAGGTAATTTATATGGCATTAGTAAAATGTCCTCAATGCAACAACGAAATCAGTGATACGGTAGAAAAATGTCCACATTGTGGAAATACAATCTCTCACAATGTTCTTCCTGTATCAACTCCTGCCCCTTCGGTGCAGAATAACATTCCTAAATTTTTAACGATTGCTGCTTTGATTTTAGCTATTATTGGAACTTGTTTCTTAATTAAGGGATTCCATGTTAAGAACGTATATAAAAACTACTCCAGCAGTGATTATTACTACGATTATGACGATAATGTAAATGCTTATGTAGGCGGTGACGCATATAACTACATTATCAACGGTACATATTTTGCTGGCTTCATGGCCTTAACTGGTACGATGTATTTATGTGCAACTGGCTTATTCTGTACTTCACTGCTGCTGAATAATAAGAAACAGACTGTTGAAGTACGTCCTACATCTGACACTATTGCAGAAGAATTACCTAATATTTAAGTTTTATATACTATTGGTGATACATAATGAAGAAAATAGCATTGTTTTTATTAACTTACTGTATGTTTCTGACCTGCTGTGCATGTCAAGGACAGCAGCAGCAGAGTGACAACAGCACTTCCGAAAATACTTCTACTGCGGATGCAGCACCTTCACAGGAAACCGAAGAAGTTCCAACTTCTATTGAAGATGAACTGTCCCCTGCATTAACCGAAGCTGACAAAGCCAATATTCCGATTGAAATGGCAAGAAACAATGTCGATTTTGGCTTATATCAGATAAAAGATGGTTGGATTTACGGTGCAGCCGCAAATGAGGGTAACGGAAAACTTTACTTTGCTAAACGTCGTTTGGAAGATAGTACATGGACTACCTTAAATGGCTGCTATATCGTTGATTTTGATTTCTACAATGAATTTGTATATGCCATTTTGAGTGAGGATAGCGAAGGACAGCATACACCTATCTACAGAATGAATTTGGGTGGAAGTAATACAACAAAGATTGTAGATGGTAAAACTGCTTTTCTGCAAATTAAGGGCGATAAACTGTATTTTAACCTCTATGATGAAAACGATATACCCTATTTTACTTCCTGTGATTTAGATGGCTCTAATATGAAGCGCTTAATTGATAAGGAAGTGTACTATCCCTATACGCCTGACGGCAATATCATCTTCTATCAGGATGATAAGGACGAAGAAACACTACACAAATTCAATCTCACCACGCAAGAAGATGTTCGTATTTCTTCTCCGCACATGTACGTTCCTATCTATGACGGCAAACATACATTATTTTACGTTCGTAACTATAAATCAACCAGAGACAATAGCTTTACTGGCGATTTAGTAAAACGTAATATTGATACAGGAGAAGAAGCAGTATTGTATGCAGGCGCATATACAGGTGATTTGCTCTATGTAAATGATTATCTGTATTTTGCTAATATGAACGATGAGCAACGGCTCTATGCCATTGATACCAACGGCGAAAATATCAAACTGATTTCCGATGACCCTTATACATCGCGTGTCATGTATACTGGAAACAAACTGATTTACTCTGTTTTTGATACTGACGATAACGGTGTACCGCAATCTGTCAACAATATTTACTGTTGTGAACCAGATGGCAGCAACAGAATTGCTTTGCTCGACTAAATTACCACAACCCTAAATCATTACGAGGGAAGATAGTATGGAAAAATATACAATAGTACAACACGAACAGCGTTTACACTGGCTAAAGGATTGCCCTGTATTATTACAGTCCTATGCACTCACAAAGAGCAATACTAACAACAGCATTTTCTTACAGTGTAAGTTTGAGAATATAGCTGATAAGTCTATCAAAGCTATGAATATCGCTGTTAAATGTTCTGATGTATCACATCAAGAATTGGCGAATGTTGGTAACTTCCCCTATCTTGATATTAACGTACAGCCTTATACGCTGTTTGGAGATAAAACGCCTGTAGCTTTACCTAATAATACAACCAGAAATGTTTGTATTATTCCGTTAAAAATTATTTTTAGCGATGATACCACATGGGAAAATACTTCCGAGCGGGCGTATGAATTAGCTGAGTATGAACAGCAGCCTATATCTTCGTTAGGTGAACTGGCAGACCAGTATAAGCGGGATTTGCATAAGATATGCACAGACAGTGAAAAGCATAATTATCTGCCTGCTAATATAAATGGGTTTACTATTTGTGGATGTAGCAAAGTGGTATTAAACAATACCGAAAGTTGTCCGCAATGCGGCATAAACTTTCAAGATTTGCTGAACGTAAATGATTCTGGTAAGCTGCACGACCACTTAACGCAATACGAAGCCGCTTTAGCTGAGAAAGCGCAGCAAGAGCAATTATTAGAGCAGGAACGCTTGCAGAAAGCAGCACTTGCAAAACAAAAATTCAAAACCACTGCTAAAAAAGTTGGCATAATCGGCAGTGGCGTTATCGCAATCGCATTATTGGGTGTATTAACAAAGCAGGTTATTATACCGAACGTTCAGTATTCTAATGCAGAGCATAAAGCACAAAGCGGAGAATATGATGAAGCTATACAGGCTTTTATTAGTCTTGGTGATTTTAAGGATGCTTCTGAAAAAGTATTGGAAACTAAATACAACTGGGCTAAAGACAAGTTAGCACAGGGCGATACCGAAGGTGCAATTTCTTTGTTCTCCACGCTTGGTGATTACTCCGATGCACGCGCACAAATCACAGAAATTCAAAACCAAACGCAATATGATAAGGCCATGGCGGCATATCAAGCTAAACAATACGCGGATGCGCAATCAATATTCGCCGCTTTAGGCAGTTATAAGGATTCTGCTGAAAAAGCCACAGACTGCAAAAATAAAATAGGCGAAGCACATTATTCCGCAGCTACAACAGCCTTGAGTAAGAATGATACTTCGACCGCTCTACATGAATTTTTACAAGCTGTTCCCTACAAGGACAGTATCTCTCAGGCTCGCAAATTAGGAAACTTTGATAGCAAAATCCGTATAGGACAAAGTTGCATATATTATTTTGCTTCTGATGGTTCTATTAAAATTTCAGGTAATACAGGCGCTGTTCCTTCTGTACCAAATTGGAAAAATCTTATCTCGTTCTCTGCTGTTCGCGCTTCTCAATTTACACACAGTTTTGGAAACGCTGTAATGGGATTGCAAAGCAATGGCAGTGTTGTAACAGATGGCGGCGGATATGGTTTTATGAGTAATGCTGTTTCTGGTTGGAGCAATCTTAAAGAAATTGTCCTTGGTGATTCTGGTTTTGGCCCTCCGCATGTAGTAGGCTTAAAGCAAGATGGTACTGTAGTTGCAGAGGGCTGGAGCGGACGGCAACGCGCTGGAGAAACAGGTTGGAAGATGGATGGCGGCGGAGAAGAATGTAAAGTCTCTGCATGGAAGAATATCAAACATATCGTTGCAGGTGATGGCTATACTGCTGGTTTAACAACAGCAAATACAGTGGTAGTTGCAAACCGCGATAACTACGATTTTAGCGCTGCTACAACATGGGAAGATATTGCATTTCTATCAGCAGGAGAACATCATATTGTCGGGTTTAAGACTGATGGTTCTATTGTGGCTACTGGTAGCAACAATACTTCTCAATGTGAAGTATCTGATTGGAATGATATGATAACCGTATGTGCAGGAACAAACCATACACTCGGGTTAAAAGCAGACGGAACAGTTGTTGCTACAGGAGATAACGAGCACGGTCAATGTAATACGTCCGATTGGAAAAATATCGTTGCTATCTGGGCTGGAAATTTATATAGCCTTGGTTTGAAGTCTGATGGTACATTTGTTTTTGCAGGTGAAACTGAACAGTGGCAAAATGATATAGCTGATTGGAAATTCTGGTAACATCCTATATTCAAAGAGGGATAGCCCTGCGCTATCCCTTTTCTTGTGTATTAATGTTCGCAAAAGTGTACTTTTACGAATACAGTAAATTGCTATCAAGTCTTAGTTCGTAAATATTGTATTTTAGTTTGCGGATATGTTTGTAAAACGATTGACTATTACGAACAAAACTGCTATACTATTCGCATAGAGCAAAGGAGATTTACGATATGGACAATCGCACCTTCTACTATGCACGTGTATCAAGCAAAGACCAGAACTTAGACCGTCAATTAGCGGCATTCAAGGCATTAGGCGCTGACGAGCGGGACATTATCACTGACAAAGAGAGCGGCAAGGACTTCAACCGAGCGGGCTATCAGGCGTTAAAGAACGGTATGCTCCGTCAAGGTGATACGCTCATTATTAAGTCGCTCGACCGCCTGAGCCGTAACAAGCGGGATATTAAAACCGAACTTGAATGGTTCAAGGATAACAACATCCGTTTGAAGGTTATCGACCTGCCTACTACTATGATGGATTTACCCGAGGGGCAAGAATGGGTATTCGAAATGGTGAACAACATTCTCATCGAGGTATTAGGCACGATAGCCGAGCAAGAACGCGCTACAATCAAATCTCGACAGGCTGAGGGTATCAATACCGCTAAGGCCAAAGGCGTGAAATTCGGGCGTCCTGCGCTCCAATTCCCCGCAAACTGGAACGAGGTATATACCCAGTGGAAGAATGGCGAAATCACGGCTAAAGTCGCTATGGAGAAAACAGGCACAAAGCGAACCAGTTTCTATAAATTGGTGAAAAAACCGCAGTAACTCAGCTATGCGCACAAAAAGAAAATTATACTTAACTGCCGCAAAATAATTCAATTTGTGATAGTTAAGTATAATCTTTTTCTTCCCTGATTTACAAAATTCTCCTATTGGTTCTCGTGTGATGCCCTATAGCTAATCTATACATCTCCATCCGCAAATTTTCAGCGATATTCTTTCAAATCACACTTGCATTTCTCCCTAAAAAGGGATACACTTAACCCAATAAACCATAGCACACCAACCCCATAAACTTTTTATTTTACAATTTATTACGGCTATGTTTTTGTTGCAGAAAACGCTCATTTTCCCTGTTTCGACATCGAGACCCTGCAGAATTACTTCGGCTACACGGTCTCGGGCGTCAAGGGCAAACCCACCAACAGCGAATTTATCTCGATGATTGCCGACAGACTGCGGCTGCAGATGCGGTTTGGGGCGTAAGGCAAATTTACAACGTAAGAAGCAGTAATATCATTCAGAAAACGATTTATCGGTATAATATGCGTACTATTTACGCCGTTATGTAAATCGCAGCAAATCGCTTGCAAGCCTGCCAACATAACGAAAGTGTGAGTGAAACGCAGGTTCAAGCCTATAAACTTTTTCTGATATTGTGAAGAAATGAAATAATTTATCTGTATCCTTTCCAATGAAAAACCGCAGCGCCCTCTCGGGCGCTGCGGTTTTCAGGTGATATGCATTTTCCTTATGTCAAATCAATGAGCCAATCTCGGGCGGTTCCGGCTTTTTCGGCTCGTTACGGTTTTCCACGCCGAGAACCTCTGCGCGGATGTCCTCCTCGATCTCCTTCTTGCTGCGGCGGCGGTCCAGACGCGAAATATACAGATACTTCCGGATCACGAACAGGATGCCGATCGACAGCACGGCGATCAGGTTCTCGATCGGCGAGGTATGCTCGACGATCATCTGACGCGCGATGGCGAGGAGCATAACGTCAACCACCGAGTCGATGGTGTAGCTGGTGATCATCTTGATCAGCTCGATGCCGATGATGATCAGGCAGGCCGAGCTCATGCGCGCCTGCAGATACGCCGGATCACCGAACAGCTTGTTCATATCGGTCATGGCGACCATGCCGATGCCGGACACAATGCACGCGATCAGGATCACCATGCCAAGGGTGATCTCAACCGCTGTTGCGGCGTTGGAGAGCTTGTCTCGAAAATCAGAATTCATGGCAGTCTCCCTTTCTCTACTCCTCATTTTTACATTCCCTTTTCTTCAGTTTTGTAATTTTTTATCAGTCTGTGTCTCATTCCTTGATATAAATTTAACATGGTTTTTACGCCTTGTCAATTATTTTAACAAGTTTTGTATGGTTTACTGGTTTTTCACAAGTTTTTTATGCACTTTATCCTCATTTTAGTTATTTTGCATAATAACTTTTTATTTTTGTTGTGAGAAATTATTTGCGTTTATTTTTTGACAAACTTATCATTGTTAAGCTATAATAATATTAGAGTAAACCAATAAAAAGGCAATGCCATGCAATCAAAGGCACTGCAAAGAAAATTCTTTGAAACGGGGTGGGCAAATGGCTAATCCGCTGTTGCAGCACTACATCAAGCTGACAGAATTTCTCGGACAGGCACTTGGACCGGATTATGAGGTTGCTCTGCATGATATGACCGACAAAAATCGCTCCATAGTAGCCATCGCCAACAATCACATCAGCGGCCGTGAGATCGGCGCACCGCTTACCAATGTGGCGCTCAAAATCCTGATGGACAAAAGCTACGAAACGCAGGACTACCGCCTGCACTACTGCGGCCTCTCTGCCGAGGGTAAAACGCTGCGCTCGAGCACAATGTTCATCAAGCACAACAGCAAGCTGGTCGGCATGCTGTGCATCAACTTTGACGACAGCCGGTATCTGGCCGCCAGCGAAAACGTGCTGCGGCTGTGTCATCCGGATATTTTTATCGACGACCATATCGCACCGCAGCAGGCCGAACCCGGTGATCCGTTCCCGCGAGCGGTTCCGGCAACGACCGAGAGCTTCCACAACTCGATCGACGCGGTGGCAGGCGATGCGGTCGGCCGCGAGCTCATCCGCCTCGGCGTGACCGCCGACCGTCTCACGCCGGACGAGCGCATGCAGATCATTGCTTCGCTTGAAAACGGCGGTATCTTCCTGCTGAAGGGCGCGGTCAAGGATGTAGCCGACGCGCTGCACTGCTCGCAGGCCAGTGTGTACCGCTATCTTTCCCAGATTAAAAAGGACGACAGCAATTCCGCTTCGGAATAACAAGATCAAAACTCAAACGGCAAAACCGGAGCGAAATTCTTCCGATTTTGCCGTTTTACTTTACTTTGCTTTAGTCTGATAGCAGGAGGATGCTCTCATGTTTCAAAATTACATGCGCCGGTTGTTCTGGCTGATCCTGGGTGTTGCGGTCAGTTCGATCGGCATTGCGATGATGCTGCAGGCGAATGTCGGACTCGAGCCGTGGAGCGTGCTGCAGCAGGGCATGTCGCTGCGAACCGGCATGACCTACGGCACAGCGTCCGCTATCGCAGGCGCGGCAGCCATCCTCACGGCCGTGCTCTTCGGCGAGAGCTTCGGCTTCGGCACGATCATCAACATTGCGGGCTGCGCGGTCATGATCGACGCGATTCAGGCGGCGCACCTCATCCCGCAGATGCACGGATTGGTGAGCGGCATTGCCATGCTCATCGGCGGTCTGGAGCTGCTTGCGCTCGGCACCTGGCTGTACATGAAAAGCGCGCTCGGCAGCGGCCCCCGTGACGCGCTGATGGTCGCGCTCGCGCGTAAGTTCGGGCGGTCTGCCGGCGCGTGCCGCGCAGTCGTGGATGTGCTCGTAACGGTCATCGGCTTCTTTCTCGGCGGTCCGGTCGGTGTCGGCACCATTATTTCCGCCGTCGGACTGGGTCCGCTGATCAACCTCAATTTTGCAGCCGTGCGGTTCAATCCCGCCGAGGTGCATCAGGAGAATGCGGCGGAAACCATTGCGAAAATTGCCGGAAAGCGGTAATTCTCAGGCAGAAGGGTGTAAAGTCATTTCTTATTTGCGAAGTTGCACAGCTACATCGGCACGCCGTCCTCCATGATTTTGAACCCAAACCGCTGGTAAAACGCAGCGTTTTTGCTCTCCTCGGGCATGATTTCGATATATTCGCTGTTATCGAGCAGGCGCATGAGACCGACCAGCCGGTCGCCGTCCCATGCGGCGTTCCCCCTCCTCTGCCCTATCATTATACCGAATGCGCTTGCGCGTCACAAGTTGCTATTCAATTTATGAGTAACTTTTCTTTTGCATATGCACAAAATTCTCCCGTAAAAACACAAAAACCGCCCATAAGGACGGTTGATTGACAGGATATTGTCCGCATGCTATAATCAAATCTGCAAACGGTGAAAAAGGTTGTTCCTCCCTCGATGAGGAGGGAGGTGATCGTGATGTCGCTGTCCGAAGCACTGCTTCTGTTTCAGTTGATCGCCATGATCGTCTTTGGTATCCTCGGATACATGAAGAAATAAACCAACCGCACCCGTTGTAAAGAGCGGCTTTCTTCTCGACATAAAATCGATCTGAGGAACGACCGCTCGGTGCGAACGAGCCGCCGTTTGTAGCTATATTATAGCGCGGCGCCCCGGTTTTGTCAAGTGACAGAACCGGGGCTGCTGTTTTTCACGCTTTTTTACAAAATCACATATTCTGTGCCCGATAATACGGAACCGGGTCTGTCGTGCCGAACAAGCCAATCCCGTCCATATCCTCGATGAGCAGCGTATCATCGGTTTTGCTGACATACAAATTCAGCCAAATATCGTCGCCGCTATCGGCTATGGACTGACACCAGTCGGGCAGGCTCCCTACCGCCTCGGTATCGTACAGCGTGAACGCAACCGTGTACATATCGTACTGATCGGACGGATACGCCTCCGGATAGTAATACTCATTGGGGTCGTCGTACAGACACCACGCGCCGGCCGTGCTCTTGAATGTGCCGCCGTCCGCCGAGGTATACAAAATCGCCCATTCGTCGTTCGACTGGTCGTAGTGCAGACGGAAGGTATCGCTGTTATCTATCACTATGCCGCTGTCCGTGCCGAGAATGCTGCTGAGGTCCTGCTCCTCATAGCTGTAATCCGAATCATACTCCGGTGCAGGGGCATTTCCGAAGCTGCTCTCGATCTCCGGCACCAGATCATCCATCACAAACGCGAAGATAGCCGGTACGATCTGCAGCAGAGCGATAACAATTATCGCAATCACCGCACCCTTTGCGCGTTTTTTCTTCGGCTTATCCTTGATGGGACGCGCCTTGCTCTTCGCCGTTTTCGCCGAGCTGCTGTTCTCAATCGTCGGATGATATTCGGTGTAGGTCTCGCGCGGCTTGCCGTGCCATTTGGGTTCGGTTCTCGTCATGCGGCCCTTGCTGCCCGCGCGTGCGCCGCACATCGGACATACGCGTTCCTCATCGTCAAAATGGATACCACAGTGCTGACATTTCACAGGACACACCTCCCTTTTACTATTTTAATCATACCAGAGATACGCCCTGATAGCAAGCAAAAGAGCACACCGTTTGGTGTGCTCCGAGGCTGTCGCGAAACTACAGTTTCGCCGACAAGCAGGAACGGACCGTGGGCCGT